>ERZ1039804.157-NODE-157-length-44129-cov-27.531379_pt1 | contig 44129 bp, 28 predicted proteins | sample MGYA00383089_ERZ1039804 | MGnify/ENA primary metagenome ERZ1039804 (study PRJEB29581, sample SAMEA5548359) | metagenome | biome: marine; feature: coastal; material: water | depth 1 m | study: Short-term variability in the microbial, nano- and picoplankton...
ATTCTCCTGCAAATACACTTACTTTGCCTAGCGGAATACCTTTTTGAAAGTCGCCGCTTAGTAAGTAGTTTAGTGCAAAGTTGCCTGTGCTAATCCAGTCTGTCGGATCGTTAAAGCCTGCACTCATACCCGTAATAGATTTTGTCAATGAATTACGGAACTTCGTTGGATCGAATGTTTTATTCGCCATATTATCTCCTAATCTAAAAAGTGCCTCTACTAGCGTTTAGAGTGTTGACAGGTAAACCGTGAATCTCTGCTCTGGTTTAACTAGTAGAGGCTGTTTGTTTATTAACCTTGACGTGCTCTAATCATTGCTAGAATGTCTTGGGCGCCACCTTCTGCTGGTGCTGCTTCTGCTGCTGCTGGTGCTGCTGCTGGAGCAGGTTCTTGCCAACCTGTATCAGTTGTAGTTTCAGCTACTGGTGTTGGTGCTGGCGCACTTTGACTTACAGCAGTTGCCTGTGGTGATGCTGCTTTTTGCGGATCACCTGTACGTGCTGCCATGCCTGCTGGACGGAAGTAATTGCTCCAACGATCTGGATCATACGCTTCACCATCAACACTTGCTTCAAACATTTCTGCAAGAACTTTCTGTGCCACTTCGTCTGGCTTTTTAGGAAGGAAGTCATTGAGATTAAACAAGCCGTGTGTATTCACTGCTGCCATCTCTGCATCACCGAGTGGACGCTCTCTACGTGCCCAATTACTTGCGCCATAATCTGCGTATCCGCCCTTGGTACCTTTTGACAAACGGAAGTCTACCCCAGCAGTATAATCTGTTGGTAATTCTTCCATGTCTGGATCCATTAAGGCTGCTTTGATCAATTGGAAAATTTGTGGACCAATAATAAAGCGTCGAATTGGATTCTCTGGCGCTTCTTCGCCAATTGGATCTTCAGTCACAAACCCTTGAAAGATGTATGAACGTTTCTTCCAGTACTTACGACCCATATCTTCTAGTGATGGATCTTTGAACCAGCCACGTACTTCTTGTAAAATTGAACAGCTTTCGCCATACATTTCCATACATGGTACTTGTACCTGTACTGGGCGTGATGCTGTATCACCTTTTACTCCACTAAATGGAAGTTTGATCATCAAACGTTCTTTCCAAAAGAAAGTATTGTCTTGATCGCCATCAGGAAGGAAACGCAGCGTTGCTTGTTCGCCTTCTTTCATATTCCAAAATGGGTAAATTGCGTTGTCGCCACCGCCTGTGCGTTGACCGCCTGCGCCGGCTTCTTGTTCTTTGAGCTTTGCTCGGATTTCTGCTAATGATGCCATAGTGCCTTTTCTCCTATAATGTTATGCCTATGTTGGAACAACTAGTGTTGCTCCTGTGCCTTTTATGTGTAGCACTATTACATACTACACGTTTAGTTATGACTTGTCAAGTAAAAAAATGACAAGTTTTATTAAGAACTAGCTGATTATCTTAAACCAGCTAACTCTTGAATTCTTGTAAAGTCTGTCATCTTACGTGCCTGGTATTTTTCATATACTCGACCTAGACGTTCTATAAACTGACTTGCTGGCTTGACGTATTGATCTCCGTAGTCTTTTTCTACACTAGTCAATACTGCTGTTTCGCCTTTTGGAAACTTGCCTGTTTTTCTATCATAATAACTTAGAATAAACTCGCCTAGTGGTGTTTTGTCTTTTTCGATTACAATCTCATCACCATCTGGTCCGTCTACTTTATCGCCTTTTTTCTTGCCATTCATTTTAGCTTGTCTTACAGCGTGTGCATATGCATTGCCTTCGTCGGTGTCGTCATCAGTTAATACTGATACCATGTCGTCGCCATTATTAAGTCCGCCTTTTTTAATCTTTACATTGTCTTTGCCAAACTTTAGTATTGCGGCTTTTGGATCCATTGAAGTTTGCTTCCAACGCTTTTCTGAAGAACCTTCAACTTGTGCAGTAAAGTTATCTGCAAACTGACCTAACAAGTTATCAAATGCTGCATCAATTTGCGACTCAGACTTCATTGATGACGGTTCGTCCATATATTTAAACTTTAGCATTTGTAATGTTTTTGAATCGCCGCCATCTACCATTGCGCCTAAGTTTTTTAAATATTTTGCTGCTTCTGTGTCGCCATTATCAGCTGCTTGTTTTAGTGCTTGTCCTAATGGACTATTTTCGGCACCTAATTTTTTATATGCTGCATATCCTGCTGCACCAGCAAGTCCTAGTAAACCTATAATAACAGGTAAAGCTTCATCAACTCTTGCTTCAATTACTATATCGTCAAAGTTTAATTCTGTAGGTTTAGAAGTTTCGCCGATTAAATTATAAATGTATGGAAACACATCTTTTAGTTCTTCATTAAACTGTTTTACTGTTAATTGATCAATCCAACTATCTGCAATATCCTCTGGCACAACTGTTTTTTCAGTTGGTTCAAAATTTTCAAATGCTTTTGTATAATTTGATGACTTTTGGAGACTTTGAACAGTTTTACGTACAGATGCAATTCGTTCATTTACAGTTTCCATATGCTCAGATAAACTTTCTGCCATTACACTACTACGACCCATGTATGTTTTAAACTTGCGGAGATTTGAAAGTTCTTCACTCATGCTTGTAATATGTTTGCCAAAGTCGTCAAATGGATGACCACCTTCACTAACATGAACAGCCATTGCTCTTGCACCTGCAAGATGTTTGAAAGGATATTTAAATTTTTCACCTTGTGAATTTTCTACAAAAAGAGATCCAATTTTTTTAGTTCTGCTTTCGCCTTCTTCTATATTACCCGTATGCCTAATACTTAATTTAGCATTACCAATACGTTGATAACTTGTTTTATTAGTTCCACGTAATGCTGATTCATTCATTTTTGTTTCTCCGCGATTTGTTGCCATATAGCTGTAATCTCTTTGAGTAAAGTTACTCTTGTTAATATCTCTAACTTCAAAATTTAATAAACGTTTTTTTGCAAATACTCGTACACCTTTTAAAAAATTGTACCATTCTTCTTGTTCCGTATAACCTACCTCTTCGGTAAAATCTTTATTATACATAATTGTGACACCAGACTTTTCATCCAACGTGACACTAATTTTACCTAATGTATTTCCTAAACTTTTAAAATCAAATTCATAAAAACGGGCCATCGCTGGCTCATTTGTGACATTACCGTCTCCGTCACCAATAGTGACACTAGGAAAGCGTCCTCTAATTTCATTAAAAAGTTGTTCTGCTACTACGTTTAAATTTCTCATTGTATACTATTTATCAATAACTGCTACTAACAAAGATCGGCATTGGCATTTCGTAATCTTCTTCATGCTCAATTTGACTAAAAGTATTGTACACTGCTGGATCCCAATCCTTCATTACTGTCATTACTCTAAGTGTAAGTAAAAGACTACTAACTAAATCATCGTGGTGTCCAGGTTTTGCTTGAAAACTACTACCTGATGCAATGTACGCTTTTAACTCACTGAGTAGTGCTTTGCTGCGTACAGTAAGTTTATCATTTTCGACCATTGTTTTTAATCTTGCACATGCAGTTGTTTTACTACTGTGTGTTGTATTAAAGCCTTTTCTAAATTTTCTTACGTGACCTTTTCGTATAGGCTCACTTATAAACAATCCTGGAATATTTTCTTCTCCAAAATCATTGATTACTAATAAGGCTGCTTCGCCAATACCGTTGTTTTCAACACTCCAGTATATGTTGCTAGACGTTTTCATTTCATCTGCAAGATACTTGCATACATCTGCAAGTACTCTAACTTGTCCTGGTATTGCAGTTGTATTATGCTGCCATTCTCCGACTTGTTCGTATGTGGGCAATTCTATAATTTGTATTGCTGCATAATCCCCGCCGGTGCCCATGCTAGGATCTAATCCTATTACATACGATTTTTTTGCATCAGGCTTTTTATACCAACGCACTTGTCCCATTCTTATAATAGGATCATTGCCTTCCATAGACGCAAGTTTAATACTATTGATTAGTGTTTCGTCAAATACTAAGAATTCGCAACCATATTCTCGACGGAATTTTTCTTCACCAATACGTCCAATTTCTTCTTTTTTCCACGCTTCGTCTCTGTCTGGGTGCTCGTGCCATTCTGCAATAAACGAGTGAAATCCGTTTATGCCTACATCTTGTTCTTCACCGTGTTCATCAAACTTTTGTTCTGCTTGTTTCCAAATAGTAGCAAAGGTATCTTCATCTGAGTTAGGTGTACTAGTAATAATAGCACGACCACCAGTTGCTAGTGTAGGTGATATTGATGTCCAAAATTCTTCTGCAATGTTAGGCATAACAAATGCAAACTCGTCACAGTATAATAGTGAAATACTCATACCACGTCCTGTGTTGCCTGTTGTCGTTTGACTTACAATACGACTTCCGTTTTCAAACTCAATCGAACCTTTGTTATAACTTGTGACACCTGCTCTGATATGATCAGGACAAGTTTCATACACAAAGCGTATGCGTGACATAATCTCTTGCGCACCTGTATACTTGTGTGCTGCAATAAGAATAGTTTGATCTGGATTAAACATTGCAAACCATGCCAAGTAGATTGCAGCACAAGTGGTTTTACCAGTTTGTCTAGGCATCATGTTTATGTTGAATCTAAAACTGTGATAACTATCCATTAATCCCAACTGATATTCATAAGGATCAAATAATAGTTTTCCTTTTGTAGGATGTTGAATATATGCAAACTTACGAGAAAAATACAAGTATCCTGTATCTGGATCCATACAAGCCAAAAGGTCTGCTATTTGTTCTTCTGTAAATGTTTCTTTTCTATTCGCCTTTTTAATTAAGACGCCGTCTAATGATGCTGCCATGTTGTATTTAACCAAAAAAATAGCGCCCGGAGGCGCTATTGAGTTCTAAGGGGTATTTACTTACCGTCGCTGCCACCTGCTGGTGATTTTTTTTCTGCTAATGCTGTAAGCAATCTTGATTTAATTGTTTCTTCTAAATCTTTATCTTTAACATTCATAGGATTATCGCCGCCTGCTGTTGCTGGATAGGATCCTTTATCTTTATGCAAATCGTTTCCTGATGGTATTACATCACTAACATCACCTGCATTTGATCCCATATATTCGGCATCTGGTTCTGTAGTTGCATCGGCAAAGTTTCCATCCGTATCTTCTTGTGCCATTTGTTCTTCAGGAGCCATTAAACGAATCATATCTCCCATTTCTGGTTCTTTTGGTTCACTACCGCAACCGCCCATTGGCTGACTTGGTCCATGCATTTTACCGCAAATTGGACACGGCTTAGGACCAGAATTGATATCATCTGGTTCTACCATTTTTGCGCCATCAGCGCCTGCTAATTGCATCATGCGGAGTATTTCTGCTACTTCGCTTGCATCAGCACCATTGATATTGATGCTTGCTTCGTCTAGTTTCTTTTTCATTTTTACTCCTGCTAGATCTAATATTCTTGACTCTTCCATATCGTCAATTGTTTTATATTTGATTTGACCTAATAATTCACCTGTATCAGCTTGTGCTGTACCTCTGCCTCTAGTTCTCGGCATGTCAGGAATTGAATTAATATCAATTATACCTGCACGTGGATTGTCTGTTACTCTGCCACCGCTTACTGTGATGCCAAATACTTCTTCATAAAAATCTCTCCACTCAGGTCTTTGCCAAAAGTCATTTGATTGATTTTTTGCATCTACCAACATCTTAAGAAGATCACCATCAAATTCTTGTATTTGGTCATCAAACTTACCTTGTGCTTCAGGTGATAATCTAGTTCTAATAGTATCTGCTTCTACACGCCCGCTTGGAGCAGGTTCTGCAGGTGCTTCCGCATCTGCTTCTGGTGGTTCAGCTTCTGGTGGCGGTCCGCCAGCACCAAACTCAGCTTCTGGTGGTTGTTCTGCATCTGCTTCTGGTGGTTCAGCAGTTGGTGGAGGTGGGCCAGCGCCAAACTCAGCTTCTGGTGGTTGTTCTGCATCTGCTTCTGGTGGAGTTGGATCGGTAGGCTCTGAAGGTGTTTGCTCTGGAGCACTATCATCCTCAGGTGCTTGAAGTTTTTCGATAGTACTACGTGTTTCTGGACCTACTATACCATCAACTGCAATACCTTGTGATTGTTGTAATGTTCTCACGGCTTGTTCAGTTTTAGGTCCAAATATACCATCCTGTTCATTTTCTGGCATACCTAATTTACGTTGTAGTTCTTTTACACCTTCGCCTCTACTACCTCTACGTAGCAATCCTTGGTCATAACTTCCACCAGTTACTGGACGTGGATTTTGGGCAGGTGCTTGCTGTGCAGGTGCTGCTCCTCCTGGTGCTGCTGCTCTTGGTGCATTACTAAAGTTTGTTCCTGCCGGATACGGAACTCTTTGCCCATTAACTATTGTACCTTTGATAGTTGCAGGGTTCCATCGACCAAGAATGCCTTCTCCAGTTGGGTTGCCATTCCATCTTACTATTTCATTTCCACGTTTGAAATAAAGATTGCCATCTGTGTGCAGCATAACATTATTTGATCCGCCTATACCGCCGTAGTGCGTTGGAGTAAATGTAGTCGGTGCTGCTTCTTTAATAACTTTGATTTCTGATATTTTCATGTTATGCTCCTATAGGACTTTTTGTATTCTCAGCATCGCCAATGTCTTTGCTTTCACCTACTGGTGCTTCACCTACATAATTGTTGCCTCGGTCCTTACGTGCTGTTTCTAATTCTTTTAACAAATTCATAACACGATCTGTTCCTACGTTTTCTTGTGCTGATTCGCCGCCTAAATCTTCCTGTGTTAGTTTGGATACATATTCATCACTGGAGTCTTCTTGCTGATATAATTCTTGTGGTTCACTTGTATTACGCACAATAATGTGACTTTGGGGGACACTACATACATTGCCTAAATATTCTTGTAAAACTTGTACAGTTGTAGGGTAAGTAAGTTCTACTTCATAGTAATGAACTTCCATATTTTCTAATTGCGGAAAGTCTAAAGGACGTTCCTGAATTGGTGTTTTCTTACCAGTTGACATTTTAGAAATACCAAACTTTGATAATCCTGTTTCAATCATATCTTCGCATCCATCAGGTTGATCACCTGCAATACCAATTTTAAATTCATATGTTCTTTTTGATTCTGTTAAATAATCAGCAAAATTTTTCATCGACGTATCCTAAATTATATTACTATTTATCTTTATCTATGCCTTTTAGGCGCTCTAATAAACTATTTCTATCAGACACAACATAACCTTCTCCGCTAACTATATCGCCATCACCCGGTCCGCTGTCTCTATCTTGTTTTTCTTTTTTAAGTTGCAGTTCTACCATTTTTAATTTTTTATCTAATTTTGCTACTTTTGCATCTAGACTAGTTTTTAACATAGTGCCTGCTACTTCAAATACTCTTCCACTATAACGTGATTCTACATTCATTCCTAAGTCCATTAAATCGTCGTATGCAGTCATTGCTTTATTAGCAACTTCGTTGAGCTCTTTATCTGCCATATCACCAAGACCTTTTACAGCAGGCAAGGCATCGGAAATTTTGTCAAACTCTGCAATATCTCTAAATGTGTCTTCGTGTTCTACAACAGGAGAAATATTTTCTTCTTCATTAAGATCTTTATTATCAGGAAGATTTAACATGTCTTCTAGTTTTTTGGTCATAGTACTATTCCATTATATGCTTACTTTATTTACCCCAATTTTTATTGGTGTTCATATAAGCGGTTATAGTTGCACGCCAATTGTTGCTACTGGTATAACTGTGCCATGTTTCGCCAGTATTTCCTGCAAAAACTAAGCATCGTCCCGGCATCCAGGGAATTTCTATTTTGTTATTTTCATTCATATCTGTCATTACATACGTTCCTGTACTTTTGTTAGGTCCTATGTATGTCACAAATGTCCATATTTTTGTTTCATCATCACAGTGAGGTTGGAAACTATAATTAGCAGGATTAACAGCTAAATGCCCAAGTGCATATATTTTTTTATATTTTCTAGGCGATGTGTAATTTAAATTTTCAATTACATCTGGCATTTTTTCTATAGCACTAGATAATATTTGTTTGTACGGATCTTGTAAACTATCAACGGTATAATGAAATTTACTGTTGTTTTCTTGAATATGTTTATGAGCAACATACGAAAGTTTTGCAACATCAGACTTATCTAAAAAATTATCTATTATCCAGTGTTTCCAAGGAAATGCTTGTTCGTATATTTTCATCTACGTTTGCCTTGATGGAAAATATCTCCTTCGTTGACAACTCTAAACATCATGCCTTTTTGTTTACAATAGTGCTTTGCTGCGCCCCACTTAGCTTGATTTAATACGTAATGTGCTTTATTATGTTTACTATTACCTAGTTGTTCTTTAAAAGTGTGATTTGCAGGCTTAACTTCAATCAATTCTACATGTTGTTTTCCAGTACGATCATTATACACTATAAAAAAGTCTGGAACATATATTGTATGTTTTCCTGTAAAAGGATTTCTATACGGAATTTTTATTGATTCGCTTGCCCATTTTGATATGTTATCATTTTGATCACACATACGCATGAAAGCAAATTCCCAGCTACTACGATATGTTGGAGTTCGGCCACCTATATATTTGTCAGGGTTTTTTAGTGTAAACTTGCCCTGTGCAAAGCGTCCCATTACAGTCTCACATTTCTATTCTCTGTAGTTTGAGTTGCATAATCATTTTTATAACCTAATGCACTTATTCTGCTTCTATTATTATTAAGGATAGCACTTACTAGCCTACTTAATTGGACTTCATCTAATCCTTCAAGTGTGTCAATAATTTCAAATACTTTTTTATTTTCTGATTTAGCTTGTTGTAATATTACAGTAGATACTGCAATTGCTGCATCTTTTGTAAATTTTCTTTTTGTAAAAAATCCTACAACAGTATCAACTTCATTACTAGTTAAACTAATTTGCTTAGTAAAATACCTATCAAATAATTGTCTAACTTCTTTACCACTGTCTTGCTTTTGTGATTTTTCTTCATCTGCATAACTGCTCATTACAAAATTCCTATTTCGTTTAATCTACTAACAAATCCTTGTGTACTAGATTCTGTTGCTGCTGCCTGCTCTATTTGAAATTTTACATTAGGTGATAGTGTATCATAAAACTGTTTTGATTCTTGTATGTTTCTTCCTGTATAGGTAGATAATTGTGTAGTTGTAAGACTTTTTGCAAAGTCTGCTAAACGTTTTTGATTATTGTTTATTTCTCTAGAAGACTGTTGATTACTAATATTAAAATTCTGAAATACTGTATTGATAGGTTGTGCCGTTGTGACACTGTTTGGGTTTACAGAACTTGGAAAGAAGTTTGTATTTGTAGTTGACGGCAGTGTTGTTTGACCAATTTGTCTTACATTATTTGGCAGTTGACTTTGTCGTTGTTGAGAATTAAAGTCAGTAAGGTTAACAATCCCTACTAGTAAGTCAGTAAATATAGATTCCCAAAAAGTATTATCATCGGAATCTTTTGCTATGCTATTTGTACTAACACTATTATACGGACTTGGTACTGTATCGTAGTGTTGTATATCTCCAAAACTTTGTATTTTATCAGGACTAGTAATTTCTCTGTCATACAACACGGATTCGTATGCAAGTCTCATTGAATTACGCATTACACCAGATCCATCTGATTGATCAACTCTGTCATGTTGCCATTCTGTAATAATAGGATTTACAAGTGTAAAACTTGTAAAAGTACTTTCTTTATTTTGAGGATGTAATTGATGAATTGTAATACTATTAAAAAATGGTATGTCAGTTGATCGTCTTCTATTAAAACCATGCCTGTATGTATTTGCTATGTCTGTATCATATAATTTAGTTTGATATGCTCTAGGTCTACTACCTTGATCAGTATAGTTGCCATCTTGATAATAATATCTGTAATACGCTTCCCATAATAAACTAGTAAGCCCTGCATTGTCATCGTGAAAATCAATATTAACCTCGTTATATTGAAGTTGAGTTTGAATTACTTTTTTTCTATTGTATTGATTTAAAGTTTCAGTTTGAATACTGTATCTCGGTAAATCAGCTGCGTTTGCAAGCAAGTTAAATTCACGTTTGTTTAATATACTAAAAACACTGTTGCCTAATATACCAAGTGCCGTAGTGTTTACATCTACTACAACATGATAAAGAAATTTAACTTTAGGTGCAAGTCTAAAGTTATTTCGTCTATATAATGCAGACGCATGAGCAAAATCACCGACTATGCCTTTGCCACTATCTAAACTGCTGAAGTTATCATAAAAACTATTTGTTGCCATACAGTATTTATCTTTATTTTAAACTGAGTATATAAAGAAAAAGGAGCCTTTCGACTCCTTTTCATTGATGCAATCTCATTTAAGTATTAAAGAGCTGCGCCGCCTGTAGCACCTGTGCCTGTTTCACTATTTCTGTCTTGGAAGTTGTTTGGTGTTCCTACTCCAACATTGAGCTGTACTGCATTATCATATGTAATACTTAATGCAACTTGCATTGCATCATTAGTACCATATGCCATACTACCGTAATCAACACTATTCAAATAGCAACCATAAAGTTCCCAGGTTTCTAGTACTTGTGGAGTATTTGCTCCATTACCACCGTCTAAGACTTCAATACGTTGTGTAAATTTATAGTCTTGACCAGTAGCAGCACTTGCTTGTTCAAAAAAGTCAAATTGTTTCTGTAGTTGTTCGCCAACTAGTTTTTGCACATTACCGTTAATGTCATCACGTAAGTTAACAGTGACAGCTTGCCATGTATGCTTACCTGCCATCATAATTTTACTGTTATAGACATCTAATTGAATAGGATCAAACTGAATGTTTGGTCTAGTTGCATCGATAACTTGTTTTGTTAATTCTGTTGTGTTCCCGCTAATACCAAAGTTTTCTAGTGTCACTCTAAAGCGATACTGAAGTTTTGGCATAAGTAAACCTTGACTACTAGAAGTAGTGTCGTTTGCTAATGGAACTGTTAAATTTAATAGAGTCGAGATTGCCATCTATTGTTTCTCCTTAATACACAAGTATTTATCATTTGTAGGGGGTTTTTATTTTACCCCCTACATTATGATATTATAACCCTGCGATTTCGCCTGTGTTTTTAATACGTAGTGGAATGTAAATAAATTCTACTGCTTTTACTGGTTCAATAGCAATATCTACATACAACTCGTTTCTATCGATTCTTGATGGTGTGTTATTTGTTTCGTCACACACAACTAAGAAGTCAAATAGTGCTCTTAGTCCTACTAGTTCTACCATTAGACTTTCAACTTGTTGTTTGATTTCGTCACGAGTGATTTTATCATTTGGTTCAAACAAGTATGGTTTTGCTAATGTGTTTAACTGACTACGTAAGAATACTACAAGTCTTGCAACATTGATTCGATCCAATGCACTTGCATTTCTTGCACGAGTTTTTTGTCCAAATACAACAAGTCCTGCACCTGTTAAGAATGTAATTGGATTTACATTGTTTGCATACAATGTATCTCTTACACCTTCGTTTAGTGCTGTTGCAACAAATTCGCCTTCGCTGTTGATATAACCAGTTGAACTTGCGTTTGTAACTCCACCACGTCTTGTACCTGCTGGTGCAAACCATGGATAAGCAACTTGGTCATTTAGTGCAAAAGTACGTAGTACCATGTGCGAACTTGGAACAACAATGTTGTTGCCTGCGTTGTCACTAGTAAAGCCACTCGGATAATAAACACCTAAGTATTCATCTCTACTAACAAGACCGTTATCGTTATCTTCAACAACTGTATTAACGTTGGTTGCCCATTCGTTAAGCGAAGTTGCATCTGAAGTTAAACGCATTGGTGAGTCACCAACAACAAATGCTGTTAGGCCTCTGTCATAGTTTAGTGTGATCATTTCGCCAATTAGTTCTGGATAACCCGGTGTTGCAATCAAGTTAAAGATACGTGATTCGTCATCACGGATATCTTGGTTTTCGTTTAGCATTTCTTGTAGTTTTTGTACTACAACTTTACGCTGCGCTTTACGTCCAAAACTTCCTGAACCGTCTGCTTCATTAGCTGATTCAGTCACCCAACGATGCGGATAGTATGCTGCCATTGATTCGTCATCTGCTCTTGTATTTTCAGCTGCTAAATCAATATAGCTGCGTTCAAAACGTTTTACATTAAATCCACTTCTACGTAGATTCCAAAGCAACATACCTTTTGGATATAATGCAGGATCTGGTGCATCTGGATCTAAGTAATCACTAGCTAGTAAGTCTGCAATATCACCAGCCGAGCCACTATTTGCGCCTGCTGTGTTATAACGTGCATCTGCAAATATTACACCGTTTTCAGTAGTTTGATCAGTTTTATCAATTTCTACCCAACTACTTAATGTAGCATTGTACTTGTAAATTGCTGGAAAGTTTTCTAGGTCAGCTGTGCTTACCCAAATATCTCCAGTGACCAATGCACTACCATCTGATTGTGCTTCTGGTTCGGTAGCACTTACAGTAGGACCTGCTGGATCTGAGTCTGCATATTCATTTACATAACCTTTCCAGTTTGTACCGTCGTGTACCATGATATCAATTTCGTCAATTACGCTACTGTACCATAGTGCGCCATCTGCTGCTAGTGAAGTTGGTGCATCGTCGCTTGCTGTATATGAAAGTTCTTTCCAAAGACTTGCTACATAACTATTTGCAGCGCCAGTTGGATCGTCATACAAGTTTGCAGTGCCTGTAGAATTAGTATAATTCCATGCTGGGAAAGCTGAAACAAATTTTGTATTTGTATCTACAATTCTAATTTCACCGCCTGTTGCATGTTCGATAACAACTTTATTACCTGACACAATACTTGCACTCACGTTAGCTAAACCTGCTGCATTAATTGCACCTGCTAGTGCATCAGCATCAGCAATCTCGCCATTTGGTGACCATACTACAGTGACCGGCGTACTCATCATTGGACTGCCTTTTACACTCTCACTGATTGTAAAATCGCCTGTTCCTGATACAAATGTGCTTGCTGTAATAGCAGAACTTGTAATTGTTGTTGCACCTGCTGCATTGCGCTTGAAGATTGTAAAATCTGCCAAGTTTGTTGCTGCTTCAGTCGTATTGGTTTGAATGTAAAGATTTGCAGTTGTAAGATTTGCACCTGCACCTGACAAGTCCATACTCCAAATTGCTGCATGATTTGATCCATAAATTGGAGCACTTGATGTGTCCCATAATTCTGTATCATCATTCCAAACTTTTACACTCCAGTTTGCACCGGCATTTGGAGTAGTTGTTTTAGCCCATATACTACCAGTTGGTCTTCCTTCGTCGCCAGTTTTATAAAGAGGAACACTTGTATGCGCACTTGCTTGCAACTTAGGAGCAGCATAATCTACTGCACCTACAAGACCTGCATCAGTTAATACTGTACCTGTGCCATCTAGCTTAAATGCATCATGCACAGAACCGTCATTGTAAATTTCAATTCTGTTGTTTACAACGGCTGCTGATATACCAGTTCCTGCTGCGGCTGTAGTAAAATCAGTCACAAACGATGATGCAGTGGTTCCAGTTACTACAAATGTAAAGATTTGTGTACCGCCAGTTTGATTAACAGTAAAGTTATCACTAGCTGTAAATACGTCTCCGGACACACTTGCTGTTCCTATAATTGAAGGCCAACTTGCTTTCCAGTCTGCGCTTCCTACTACTACCCAGTTGCCTAATGTGTTTTTGTAATATAATGTTGGAACAGTTGTAAGAACAACAAGAGCATAATCTCCTATTGACCCAACACTTGCTTTTGGTGTATAATCACCTCCGCCAACTATTTTAGTTGAATCTGTAATTACAACAGGTGTCTTATTTGTAAAACTTTGTCCTGTTGTATTTGAAACTGAAACAGCACTGCCATTCCATTCAAAAATTCCGTATCTGCTATTAGCAGTATCTAACCAATATGTTCCATCTGCTGGATTGGCAGTAGTTGGTGTTGCACTAGCTGATATTGCTGCAAGATCAGCATCTGCTCTTACTACATATGCTCTATTGCTTACACCTAAGTACGAATATGCTGCTTGAAGACCATATTCATTTTGTTCCCCGCCGTGGATTGGATTGTTGTTATTATCAACATAAAATGTTGGATCACCAAAGGTATCTACAAGTTCACGCTGTGAAGTAAGTAGGTAAGGTTTTCCAGCATTTGCTTTAGTGGTACCAGGAGCTATTCCTGTTCCGGCACCATTTAATTTATTCTCGCCTGTTGCGACAAATATAATAGGTACTGTACCTGGTTCTGCTGGAGTATAAAAACTCTCGTCAATAACCTGGACTTCTACACCTGGTGATGTTAATGCCATTATTGTTCTCCTAAACATTGCTATTATAGTATTATTTAGCAGATCTGGTGGAAAACGGGGTTTTTAAGGGGTTAAGTGCGTAGTTATCTATGTAAATGTGTCATTAGCTGTCTAATATTAAACCAAAGATCATCCAACGTTCCGTTGTTGTCAATAGTGTAATCTGCCATCCATTGTTCGAGGCTCATACTATCTTTAGACTCACTAGGCAAGTGATTGCTTCTATCAACCCAGATACAATAATCAAACACACCAGTGTTTTGCATTGCAAAAAATTCACGCTTGTTGCGTAGCCCACAATAGATATCATAGGCAGTAAACATTTCTCTACCTAGAGTCGCTGCATCAGGAACATTATAATCGCAGATAGCATTATACCATTCTGCTCTGTGATTATGCCTGTCAGCATAACACTGTTCTTCATTAGCATATCCATACTTGTCCTTTAACTGATCGTAGATGAATAACTTTGAACAGAACTTGCTACTGCTTTCAAATGTGTACCCGTACTCATCTCTTAGAATTTCGCACACAGTATCTTTACCGTGTCTACCGTGACCTATTACTAATAACTTTTTCTTACGCATACACTAACTATACTATATAGTTTTGTTTTTGTCAACTATGTATTTAGAAAATAAATCAGCCCATTTTTCTTGTGCTGCTTCTAATGGATGGTCTGTTTCTCCACATTTGTAATTGTGTTTTTTAGCCCATTCATAGAAACCTTCATTGTCTTCTCTATGAACAATATTTTTTAAATCTAATCTTTGTTTCATGTCTTCATAAAATATATTAGGCCGATGATGTTCAAGACTTAATAAATCATTAAAAGCGCATGTATAATAAAATTTAACATTGTGCATTTTTAACCAACTAGTAAGATATTCTAATTGTTGTAAAGGATAATATATATGATTGTCAGCAGTTGCACGTCTTGTGTAAAACTCAATAAGTGTACGATTTAAATGTTCGTCGGAAATATATTGTCTACGTTCTATTCCTGATCTAATTGACCAATAACTCTTTAAACCGTCTCCATCTGAAGGAAGCGAACTAAAAAATTTATCTTCGTCGTCGTTGAATGTTTCCATATTAATTGGAGTTATTCTCGGATATTCTCTGCGTAAAATACTTGTCCACATAATACAAACAACTATTTCGTCAGGTTTATATATTTTTAACATTTTGTTAGTTTGAAAAATTACACGCCTAACACATCCGCCGTAGTCGCTACCAGGAATAGCTGTGTTGTCTACAGTTGCGTTTTTGTATATTTTTTTCTGTAGCCAATTAGCCCATGTAAAATCGCTACGAGGTCTTAAAATTCCTACGTTAGGCTGTTGTGCATTCCAATCTTTTAATTCTGATCCTGCTGTAAAACTACAACCGCCGGCAATAACCTTTTTTACTTTATCCAATTAAGAATCCGTATCCTGTACCGCCTGCTACAGCCATGGATAAATCTGCTTCTAGCTTTTCCATTTCTTGCATTGCTTCGTTCTTTAGAGTGTCGCCATTCAACGATGTGCCGCCGCCTGGACCAGCAATTGTAGCAAACTTACTACGTGCTTCTCCTAGCATATATTTACAACTTGCCAGCGTATAATCTTTAAGCCACTGTTGCGACTTGTAATCTCTTAATAACTGATCATCTGGGCGATAATTATAACAAAACAACATAACTTCTTCTTCTGATCTCGGGCGTTGTAGTATGGTTAATTTACTTGTAGTTTGATTCCATGTAAACTCCATAAAGCTACCAAACATACGTCCTACTAATTCTTGCTGTTGAGCAAAGAAATCATAAGTTGCTAATCCTCCAATACCCGAACCTGCTAACAAATAAGTATTTGTGTATGCTAAATTAAATGGTTCAAATAAACTGCCACCTAAATTTTCGCCTTCTGGAAAAAGTTTTATTCCTACAACATCTCCGGCATTTAACGGATTTACTAATGTTATTGTATTTTGTCCACTATCGGTAGTAAAATTGGTGGTAGCAACTCCATTTACCTCAACTCTAATTGTAGCAACTGATAATAAATTATAATTTACAGTTAATTCTGTTTGTCCAGCAGTAGCAGTAATAGTCTGTGTAGATATTGGATTGCCGCCGCTACTACCTCCAAGTCCGCCAAGTCTACTACCAACGCTTCGTCTATGAATTTTTCTTACTTCAATAATTTCCTGAGGCAGAGTATAAACATTTTGATCTTGATTTAGTTTTATAGTGACATAACTTTCTTCTACACTATTTTCGCTACGTTGTCTATATTTGGTTAAAGATTTAGTCAACGCTGTTTCATAATGAATTGGATCAAGTTCGACATCAACCATTCCGCCGCCGAGCATTGCGTTTACATAATCAAATACCTGTTGTTTTACTGTTGTTAAGTTGCTGTCTACCATCAAAGTTCTCCATACAGTATTTATCATAAATATAAGTATGCCACGTTTAAGTCTATACAGGCCGGAGAGGTCAAACGATTACTTTTTCTTAGATAAGATGATCTATGAACAATTTACCGTAGGAGGAACAGATTTACTAATACACAAGTATTTAGGACCCAAATCTGTAAGTGCTGATGATGCCACTCCTGAACAACCAGCATATGATGCTGTAGCAGATACTAATATACAAGATTTATTGTTTTTAGAAAACCGAGACAGAAAATACGATCCCGATATCTATAATGTAAGAGCACACTATAATGTACAAGATCAAGACTTTGATCTAAGTCAGTTTGGTTTATTTTTACAAAATGATACACTGTTTATGACAATGCATATTAATAGTAGTGTCAAAACATTAGGTAGAAAAATTATGCCAGGTGATGTATTTGAACTACCTCATTTAATTGACGAATACGCAGCAAACGATTATAGTGTAGCATTAAAAAGATTTTATGTAGTTGATGAAGTGACTAGAGCAGCAGAAGGATTTAGCCAAACTTGGTATCCTCATCTATACAGAGTTAGAGTAAAACAAATAATGGATTCGCAAGAATACAAAGATATATTAGACCTTGATGCAGGCGACGAAGCCGGAAGTACATTACGTGATGTATTAAGTACATATGAAAAAGAAATGCAAATTAACGATGCTGTAATTGCGCAAGCAGAAGAATATGCAAATCAAAGTGGTTATAGTACTATACAGTTTTATACTCTTTCAGTAAACGAAAATGACGAAATGAACTTACTAAGTGTAGACTATGAAGACTTATTAGTCGATGGTACTATATCATCAGATACAGTTTTTATCACACCTGACGGCAACGGATATCAAGGGTATCTCGTAGGTGACGGTATACCACCTAATGGTGCACCGTTTGGTGAAGGTACTGGATTTCCTAACAATCCTGCTGTTGGTAGTTATTTTTTAAGAACAGATTTACTACCAAATAGACTGTTTAGATATGACGGAAACAGCTGGACGAAAATAGAAGATGCTGTAAGAACAACTATGACAAATGATGATACTAGAGATACTCTAAAAGGAACATTTATTAATAATACTACTGTAAATACAATTGCTGGCGAAGAAGTAATTGAAAGACAGGCTTTAAGTAAAGCACTAAGAGCAAAGGCAAGTAATTAATGCAGTTTTTTTATGATGGACAAATACGTAGATACCTTACGCAAATAATTAGAGTGTTTAGCAACTTTAGTTATCAAGACGGTGATGGCGATTTAACAAGAGTTCCGTGCATGTATGGAGATATTACAAGACAAGTTGGTAGTATCATACGAGAAAATTCAGAAAACAAATTACCTAGTGCTCCGCGCATTGGTGTTTACATTACAAGTTTACAAATGGATAGAGCAAGACTAAGCGATAGCAGTTATATCAGTAAAATAAACTTGCGTGAAAAAGAATTTGATAGTAATACAAGTTCGTATTTGTCACAGCAGGCAAAAGGGTATACAGTAGAAAGATTACACCCTACACCGTATACTCTTGCAATAAACATAGATGTTTGGAGTACAAGTACTGAGCAAAAGTTGCAAATACTAGAACAAATCTTTATGTTGTTTAATCCAGACTTGGAATTTCAAACAACAGACAACTATGTTGACTGGACAAGTTTAACAACACTGTATTTGGAAGATATAAATTTTAGTAGTAGAAGTATACCGGTAGGAACACAGGATGATATTGATGTTGCTACAATTGGCTTTACTGCACCTATATACATTTCGCCGCCAACTAAAGTTAAAAAACTAGGAATTATTACTGATATCATTACAGGAATCTTTAATTCAGAAGCAGGAAGTATTAGTTTAGAAGGATTCAATCCGCCTGCAGATTCAGATCAAGGTGCAGTAAGTGGCACAACTGTATTGCCCGATGGAAGTGTTGTTGATCAAGGCAGCGTAAGTGTTGGACTTGGAAGATTAGATCTTACTAATCCATTGGTGACAAGTTATAGAAACTTTGATATTATTGTACAAGAAGAAACTGCACAACTTGCACAAAATAAAAAATTACGTGTAGGCGAAATAAATTGGCTGAATATAATAGAAGCCGAACTTCCGGCAAAGTTCCAACCAGGAATAAGTCAAATTAGAATTCGTAGAGCAGAATTAAATAACGAAGTTGTAGGAACATTTACAATTACACCAGGAGATACATTTACTATAGATATAGTATGGGACGCAGATACTTTACCTAGTAATACTTTAATAGAAGGACCGACTAAAACTGACGGAACAATAGATTATATTGTTAATCCAATTGATTTTAATCCTAGTAGTGTAAAGGCAGTCGGTTCACGTATAATATTATTAGGACCATTAGGATTTAAAGTTGATAGAATTTTTGAAGCAACATACAGTGATAATAAAATCCATACCGATTTAGACTTTAATATTTTATCAAGTTCTCTTGGAGATCGCATTGGCGACGAAACAGTCACAAGTTTTAATGTTTATGTAAACGGAGTAGCTGTTGCAGCAGCAGGCTCTAATGCAGGTGACAAATTTTTAATTACATTAGATGTTCCTTACAATGCAGGTGACGAAGTTAAATATATTTTAAATTTAAACGAAGACGGTGCAGCAGCTTGGAAAAATGCAGATAATAGTGACTTTGTTGCAGATGCAAATGATATAGTTGAGTGGGACGGATCTAAATGGAATATTATTTGGGATGGTAGTACCGAGAACGAAACTACATATGTCACAAATATAACAACTGGACAACAATACTACTGGAATAATTATTATTGGCAAACTGCAATAGACGGTTATTATCCAAGAGGCACTTGGAGTATAACACTGTAAGATAACTATTTTTATGAATAGTATTATATGTAGCGGTGCTTTATTTTATTCACTACAAACAAAAAGATTTTTATTTCTTCATAGAACACAAAGTAAAGCAAAGAATCTTTGGGGATTAGTTGGCGGAACTAATGAAGGCAAAGAAACTCCGTGGGAAGGGTTGCAACGTGAAATTTCTGAAGAAATAGGTCTTGTGCCCAATATTAAAAAAACTATACCATTAGAAACTTTTATTAGTAGCGATGAGCACTTTCATTTTCATACATATCTATGTGTAATAGAAAAGGAATTTATTCCACAATTAAATTCTGAACACGATGGGTATGCATGGGTAAATTTTGGCTCATGGCCAAAGCCATTACATCACGGTTTGCAAAATACACTTAGAAGCAAAATTAATCAAAATAAACTAAAAACTGTTTTACAAGTTATTGATATAATTTCTTAAATTCATCTTTTAACCATTCAAAATCATTAATTTTTACTAGCTCATCTGGATTGTTTGCATTTAGTTCACCAAATTCCTTACCGGCTTTTGCTCCAGCAATAGCTGCTTTGCCAAATGGTTTATCGGCACCTCGTGTACACCATGCATCTAATCTAAACTCAGTCTCGTCATCTTTTTGTCTAGCAATAGTTCTACTTGAAAGTTTTGCACATTCTCTAAATCCACTGCGCCATGCACTAAAAGAATCTGTGTTGAATACACTTGTGTTGCTCATTTCTTCTATGCCTTTAAACTTATCGCTAATACTTGTTGTCATGTCAGTAGTAGTTTGATCTAAGTTTCTAGTTAGATTAGTAGGTAATAATTTAACACCGCCGTATCCGTAAACAAGTCCGTTAATTGGATTTAAACTTCTCCATACATGCACAGTATCTTTACCATCAATGTCATAAGCAGGTACATAATAATTAAAATCAAATCCGTCAATTATTTCTGCATCACCATCGACTACCCAGAACATGTCTGTTTCAACTAACTCAGCTGCACGTTTATGTGCTGCATGAATACCTTTGATATCCATAACTCGTTTTGCTCTTGGAAACGTTTCGCTTAATAAATCAAAATTATCATCAGCATTAGGTTCGCCATTACTAATAAACACAATATCGTAAGGCTTGGGCATACTGCCTATTTCGTTATATTCTTTTTTAGTGACAAAGAATCTATAATCAATTTCACGTTGACTAATATTTAATTTTTTATTAGTAAGAGCAATACCATCAAAGTAGTCTCTATTTTTCCATACATGATTAATTTTACGTTCATATTGATTATGATGTGTAATATTAAAGTTCCAGTCAAAGTTTTCTACAGGCAGGAAACTGTCATTTACCATCCAAAATAAATCATAGTTGCAATCTTTTTTTGCATTTAAATAATCTTGATAATTGTTTACTGTATAGATAGGATAAGGCTTGGGTGTACTTGCTACAACTTCGTGTTCTTTCTTTTTAATTAAAAATCTATGCTCAATTTCTTTTTCACTTACTAGAACATTTTTACTAAACAGTGCAATACCGTCATAGTTTTCGCCATTTAGAAATACATGATTTATATTTCTATCATATGTATTATGATGATCAAAGTACAAATTAAAATCAAAATCTTCAGCAACTTCTACATCGCTTGGTACACTCCAAAACATTTCTGTATCGCAATTATATAGTGCTTCGGTATAATCTTCATAACTGTCAATAGTAAATTTCTGATAAGGTTTAGGTGTACTTGCTACGACTTCGTGTTCTTTTTTGTTTACATAAAATCTGTGTTCAAATTCTTTTTCTGTAATTTCTGCTTTTGCACACATTAGTACAATACCGTCATATGATTCTCCATTGAGAAACACATGATTGGTTTTCATATCGAATGATTCTTGATCGTGAAAGTATTTGTCCCATGTAAAATCTTCAGCAATATCTACATCATTTGGTATAACCCAAAACATATCACTGCTGCAAACATCTAATGCATTTTTATATTCGTCGTATGTATCTATCTTAAACTTTTCAAAATCTTTAGGCATACTTGCAATTGTGTCGTGTTCAATTTTTTCTTTTATATCTCTAAAAAGTATTTCTTCTTCTGATACAGAGTTGGTTTTACTAAACAAAAACACACCATTATAATTATTTCCATTTAGCCATGCATGGTTAGATTTTTTATCACTACTGTGATGACTAATATAATAATCAAAATTAAAATCGCTGTGTATAATAATTTGATTGTTATAACCCCAAAACATATCTGTAGTAGTTTTTTCGATGGCTTCTAAATAATCATTGTAATTGTTTATTTGAAAAATGTCATATGGCTTTGGATTACTTGCCATAATACGTACTTCTTTTTTATTTACAAAAAATCTATGCTTTACTTCTTTGTCAGTAGCATTATATTTTTTTGGTAATAGTACAATGCCGTCTAACTGATCAATGTCTCCGTTTCCAAATACATGCGGAATATCATAACTCCACTCGTCTGGTACATAGCTAAATTTAAATGTATCTCTGATCATAGTATCGTCGTATACTACCCAAAACATATCTGTAAAACTTCGCTCATTGGCTTGTGTAATATTATCAACTACTTGTACATCAAAATTTCTTTCAATTAATTTATTTAAAACAGTTTTGTCTTTGCCAATATAAAATATTTCAAACTTGCCTGTTCCCATTGTAGGATCGTAATGTCCACAGATATGTGCATGTTTTCTAATTTCGTAATCACCAGGCTGCGTTGGAACTAGTTGTACCATGTCCCAGGACTTTACATCTCGACTTTTTTCAAACACATAAGGAAATGCATGTATTGCAACATCATCATTTTTATTTGGTCTGTAAAACCAGGGAAAGCTATCGTATACTTTTAAAGTTGGATCTACTAGCCAGACATACTTACTGCGGTCTTGCCACTCTGATATTTCAGTTTTGTTGTGTATAACTGGATATCTTTCAAAGATATGATTTTTTAAATAATCCTGCCCGTTGTGCATTGGATTACCAAAACGTTCGAATCTATCTATTGCTTTCATAATTGATTAGCCTTTATTCCTATGTGTGCAAGTTTAATATCTGCATCAACGTATACTTCATAACCGTGGTGCATTGCTTGATTACAAAAGTATATATCCTCGCCGCTGTGTGTATCTAAAGTTTTATTATATTCGTGTGCAAACCAAGGCTTGGGTAAATCTTCAAATACTTGTCGTGTGACTAACATACAACCCATACCTACTGCCCAAACTTTATGCAACCCATTATTAATATCAAGTCTTTCGTTTGTATCATTTGAATTTGTAAATGCAACATTACGATACGGAGCATATCTTGTGCTATATGTTGCAGCAACAATATCTTTTTTATGAGATAACAGATCTAATACAACACTTGCTGGAAAGTACATATCACTGTCTAACCATAGTAAATGTGTAGCATCACTGCCCAGTGCTTCTTTTGCTAACTGAGTACGTGATTCACAAACTACACTGCTACTTACAATGTGCAAGTTCCAGTCTATTGATAATTTTGTCAAGCGACTTGTTAGATTTGCTAAACTTTTTGCAAATACTGTGTGGACTTTGTCGCCTGCTGGGACACAAATACTTAATTGCATTAGAGCATTGTGTTTGGAATTGTTTCCTGATTAAGATCTTTTTCAGCACCAATTGTTAATTGATTCCAATCACGTGCAGAACCTGTTGCAACTTTTACGCACTCTTGAAAGTCGTCTGCAGATAAACTTGCCATTTTAATCATGTTTTCTGGCTGTACTTTTCCTAGTGTAAGTAGGTCTGCACCTGCTGCTCTTCCAAGTTTTTGGATCCAATGTAGTCTATCATCGTCATTTGGAATGTCCATTTCGTTGATTGCTGCAAAAACTTCTTCGTGAAGATCGCCATCAAGGTTAAGTGATGTTGCTGCTATCCTTTTACGTTCTTTGGTATATTCTTGTGCTAAATCTACATTTAGTACTTCGTATAGTGTTTTCATTGTGTGTTCCTTAAGGTAAAATTGGAAAATAGTATCCGCCAAATGTGCTACTCATACTAATAGTAGTACCTGCACTAACACCGATATATGTTCCCAATACACTAATAGTATAGCTACTCGCAAAGCCTCCGCCAACAAAATAGTTGCGGATATCACTCATTGATATTGTATTGCCTGTTGCCGGTAATGCCATTACGAATCCTATTTATTATTATACAATAACACACTATTTACTTTGTGTCAATGAAAGATAGCCAATAAATTGGCTACCCTATTATTTATCTAGTAGTTTTTCTACCATTGCTTTAAGTTCATCAATTTGTGTTTGTTGCTCTTTGAATGCTTCTATAAAGGCACCTGCCATTGCACCATAGCTTACAGTTTTAATACCATCGTCTGTTGTGTTTACAACTTCTGGGAAGTACTCTTCAATTTCTTGTGCAATAACACCCATATATCTTGTCTCAGTGTCTTTTTGATCAGTACGAGTAAATGTCACACCACGGATACTTAATATCTTCGATAACGGATCTGCAACAACTTCAATGTTGTCTTTGATTCTAGCATCTGAATATGCAGTAATTTCTCCAGTAGCTTGTACATAACCAAGAACATCTAAACCGGTATCATCGGTATATTTCATCCATTGCCTACCGCCACCTGGAACCTGTGTACCAGCAGTATCTTCTGGTTCAAATAGATACCAGTTTTCACTATATCCCATCATAGCAACGTCACCAGTTTCAGTAGCGTTCCAACGTATAGCTAATCCATTGCCATTCATAACAAGGTTGCTATTTAGAGTAAGTACACCGGTCATTGTATCAGCAGTATCACTACGTAAAAACTGTGTGCTATCTAATCCGTCAAGTGTGTTAGCATCGTCTGCACTAATACCTGATAGACCACTACCATCACCTGTAAAGGAATTAGCAGTAATATTACCAGTAATATTAATAGTACCAGCACCGGTTATAGTTCCACTGAAACTATCATTGGCATCGCTACGTATGAAACTTCCACTGCTGAGACCATCTAACTCATCTGCATTTAGTCCACTACCTGCGCCGTCATTACCAGCATGCCAAACAGTATATGTAGCTGCACCATCGTTAAATTTAAGACCAGTTGAGCTGTTGTCGATTTCAAGTCTGGTATTACCGCCTTCGTTGACAATTTGAATCTTGTCGCCGCTGTCTGCGTATTGTATATAACCTCTGCGATCTGTTGCTTGATAGAAACTAATGTATGGAGATCCACTTGCACTTGTATCTGCCAAACGAATCATTTCGTCGCCTGCATGGCTCATAGTAAGTAATGCTGTCATTGTATCAGCTTCGTCGCTACGTAAGAAACTTGCTCCGTTAATACCATCTAATGTTTCTGCATCTACATCAGTGAGTCCACTACCATTACCAGTAAATGTGCTTGTACCAATATTAACATTGCCAAAGTTAGAAGTAATTTGACCTGCGTCTAATGCGCCTGTGCCAGTTAAGTTGCTATAAGTACCTGTGATACGTGCGTTTGGAACAGTGCCCGAACCTAAGTTTGTTGCATTTAACGCTAAAATACCACTGCCGTTTGCAGTATTTAAAGTACCAGCATATACATCTCCTGCAACGCCTAATCCGCCGCCTATACGTACCCCACCGGTTGTAGTGTTTGTTGCAGCACTAGTATCAGTAAATGTCTTGACACCTGCCATACTTTGGTTGCCACCTAGTCGAGCTCCGTCAACAGTTCCGCTCTTTAATTCACTTGCATTTAGTGTTGTAAGTCCACTACCGTTGCCAGTAAATGTACTAGAGCCAATGTTGATATTGCCAAAACTAGTATCAATACTACCAGCTGCAAGTTGTCCTACACTTGTTAGACTAGATGCTACAACACCTGATCCTAATGTAGTTGCACTAAGAACATCACTGTTATTAATACGATAAACTTTAGCATTAGCAATGTTTACATTTTCACTAAACTGCCATGCTGCATTAGTCACATTATACAACATAGTTTTATTAGTATCACCTAACAATGTAATACCGCCACCGTTTGCAGTAATATCTGTTGGTGTTGCAACATTGCCTAATTCGATGTTTTTATCTTCAACTATTAGTGTTGTAGTATCTAGTGTTGTAGTTGTACCGTTGATTGTTAAATCGCCTTCTACAACTAGATCGCCTGCAAAATTTGCAGTACCAGTTGTAAATGCAACTGTAAACTTATCTAATCCATCACCAAATGCTAAATTACCAGTAGCACCAATCTGCATACGTTGTACATTAGCAGTAAAGAAATCTAACTGATCGTTGTCATCGCCAGATGCAGTTTCTGCTCTAATAAATGTATCTTGATCGATATCTTTGACACCACCTAGTGTAGCCCATGCTGTGCCATCGTATCCTTCAAATGCAACATCGCTTGAGTTAAAACGCACTTGACCTGTTGTGACAGGAACACGTTGTCCTGCTTCACCTGGACGTTGTGCAGTTGTACCTACTGGTACTTTAATAGCAGTTGTATCTGTAAAGTCAGTGTAGCCATTTAAATCAGTATCGCCGTATGTGTCAATTCTCATACGCTCTGTTGAAGTATGCTGTAGGTCACTTGTAGTTGCTGTTTCACCTGTTTTTACAATAAAATCACCGCCTGTTGCATTACCGGTGCCAATGCCTGCTTGTAGTGTTAAATCACCACCTGCTACATCTGTTCCTAGTCCGCTTGTGCTTTTAATAACAGCATTACTTGGCGATAGACTTGTTTCGCCATTGCCTATAATAATACTTGAGTTTTTCAAAACTAAATTGTTATTAATAGTATTTGTACCTGCTGGAATATCAGTTTCTAATGCAGTCACAAGGTCTGCTGTTCTAACTGTAAATGATGTAGCATTTCCTGTTGCACCACTTACTGGCCATGTACCATCTAAGTTTGTCACCGAACTAGCACCAATATTGATAGTATCACCTGGGTTAATACCTAAAGTAAACGGTGTAAAGGTAAAGCCTAGTGTTGTACTAGTTAAAATACTACCTGTAGTTTCGGCACTTAGATATATAGCATCGTCAGTAACACCACTAACAGTTGTGTTAGCAGGAATACTACTACTTCCAGATACAAGCATACCTGATAGTATGCCAGTAGTATCAGCCATAATAACTTCGTTAAAACCGTTCTGTGTGACTTCGGAAGTTGTTCCAGTTGTTGTACCAAGGTTTATAACAACATCTCTACTAACAGTTGCTTCATAACTAGCAATAAACGGAAATAAGTCTCTCGGGCCATCGCCATTGCCCATTGTAATATTTGTAGCAGCAGCACCAATTTGTAAACTTGTGACGTTTTCGTTATATATTCTACCTGCGCCTGTACTTTTTGATGTAAGTGCAGCAGAACCAATATCCAATCCTTCTGCAAGATCAAGTGCAGTACCCCATTCAGGAACCTCGCCGCTTGATTTTAAGAAGTTGTTTCTTCTACCAATTCCTAATTGATTTAAACTTGCAGCAGATTGTGCGTAAATAATATCACCAACACTATATGTTGCAAGTGCTGTACCGCCTTTTGTGACAGGAACAAGACTTGTAAGGTTAGCCGGATTTAAGAAATAAGCACTATCTAATCCATCTAGTGTACCTGCATCAACAACACCGTCTTTGATGAATACTTGACCACTACCGCCTGTGTCGATATCAAATTGTGTTTGTAAGAATCTACTAACACCTAGTCCTGAGAATGTTCCTAATGGATCATAATCAACATTACTAATACCAATATTAACTGGATCACCGTAGAACTCGCCACTTAAACTATTACCTGTTAAACTAATTGGGTTATCAACTGTTGATGCTTTTTTCAAACTTTGTACTACAGTTTTATAACTACTATCACCAAATAACGCTGTATCACTATTAGGTACACCGCTAAATGCTAATCTACTTGGAGATACTGTACCAGAAATAATATTTTCTGCGTCAATGTTTGTCACAGCAAGTGTATTCCAGTTTTCAATTAATCTACTAGAAGTGTTAATAACACTGTTAACTTGTGTGTTGTTTTGGATAATTTCTGCGCTACCTTCGCCTGTTGAAATTATTACAATAGCATTAGTGACAAGATCGTTAATACTATTAAGTGCATCACTACGTAATGAGTGAATAGTAAATGAGTTGTCTGTCACCGAACCTACAAAGAATCTCGAACCGCTTGGAATTGGATCGCCAGTTTCAATTGTTGGTAATTCGTTTACACTTGATCCGTCAGTTAAACTTTCAATACGGAAAGCATCGCCTGTTGTAAATCCGTGATTTTCAACTACAATACTATTATCAACTATATTTACAGTCTTACGTGTAATATTATGATTGTTGTTTGCTGGAGTACTTGTAAATTCTGATTGATTTAATAATGCAAAACCTTCATACAGTTCTACAGTATCAGCATCGATTACTTTTACGTAATATGTCAATCCATTTAACAAACCGCCAATTGGAGTGTTTGCAAGCGAATCATATACTACTGGATCGCCTTGCCCAAAACCGTGATTTGGAATTGTAATTCTACTGTCTGTGTAGTTTACAGAACCACCCGATCCTGACAAGCCTGCAAGGAAGTTATGAGTAATAACATCGTCTAAGTTGATATCACGAGAAGTTGCAACCGCAGTATTGTCTTCTACAAAGTCAATACTTGTGACACTTGCAACAAATAATTCGCCGCCGATAATATTTACATATACACGTTTTCCAATATTAGTGACTTCAACTTCAAAGCCAGTACCAGTACCGCCTACATCACTTGCAAGAACTTCAATTAAGTCTCCTATTTCATAGCCGCTACCGCCTCTTACAATATCAATATCAGTAATTTGACCTGCTGTCACAGTAATATCTGCTTTTGCACCAGTACCTGATCCAGTCTTAGCTTGCAAAGGAACTCTTAGATATGTTTCTGTAGCCAACACTGGAGTATACCCACTACCGCCTACTAAGTTTGCATTATCTAAGTTTTCTGCAATTCCTTTGACATATTCAGTCACAGCACCTTGAGCACCACCGTCTGCACTGGTGACAATAGTTCTCGTTGTACCTGTGACGCTTGCACTTGACTTTGTTGGATCTGCTGTGTCAACATTTGACATAGTAAATGTTGTACTTGTTGGTGTGCTTATAACAAGACCGTTTTCATTAAATGATTCGTCTTCATTACAAAGTACCTGTACTACATTACCTATCTGTAAATCATGTGCTGCATCAGTTGTCACTGTTGATACATTACTATTTCGTTCAATAGTAGTAATGTTTACACTTGTAAACACATAATCTGGAATTGGATCTAAGTTTAAGAACTGACTTGAATTAGAACTACGCAAGAACCAGTTATCAATAATTTCGGTACTTGGTCCTTTTGAGTTTACGCTAACACCCGAATCTACTCCGTTAACAAAAAGATTTCCTGCGCTTGTTTCCCAAGGATCGCCGGTACTATCATCTTCGTCATTCCATGCTCCGTCAATTGTCACAACTAGTACGTTGCCACTTAGATTATAATTGCCTTTGGAATAACCAATAGCACCATTAACACCTGGTTGTGTAATAACATCACCGTCTTTTGAATTGAACAAGTTAGCACTAAGTGCAAGTTCAACTTGCTCATAATTCTCAGTAGCAATGTCACCAGCTTTCAAATCAATTGGCGGTATGTCATCAACTTGTTCAAGTCTTGATTGATAACCATCTGTATTTGTATTTGTAAACTGTCTAGTAGCAGGAATCAAGTCTGCATTTAACTGACCGTTAGTATTAAGTTGAACAATAGCACCTGGAACGGCTGCTGTACTAACTGTTTTATCAACAAAGCCGCCTAGTCTATTACTAATAAACGAACGTACAGATAACTGTGTAGGAAGTCTAGCATCACTTGGGCCGCCAATTTCGTCGTCGCCTAAGTTTACACTAGTTGAAATTTCTTCAATAGCAACATCGGAAAGACTTAATCTCAACGCATCAAGCTCGTCCACCTGCACTTTGTTTCTAAATGTAATATTACCAGTTCTGTTGAACGCTGTAATAAAGTCACCAACTTTAAAGTCACCAAGTTCGTTTGTACCCGATGAGTACACACGACCTGGTAGTTCTTCAAACTGTTCAAACTCTGTTCTAGTATTACCACCGTTTTGTGGTAGTGCGTTATAGTCTGTACCTGAACCTGCGTATTCCCAAGTGTGTGATGATGAGTTAACAACTGACGGTCTGTGGAACCAACACTGTGATTCTGCTAAGTTAATTAAGTTTGTTAAACTACTACTACCATCTGTAGCAGTGACACTAAAACTAGATGTACCAAGATTAGTACGTGCTGCTGCTTCGTTTACGCCTATAACTGTGTTTGGACTCGAAGCATGGTCTTCATCAATAGTACTTGTTTCATCAAACTGAATACGTAGCAAACTTTGTCCTACAGCTACTTCTTCAATACTTACTACAAGAATTCTAGTTCTAGGCTCCCAACTAAAAACAATAGCACTATTATTACTTGAGCCTGTAGTACCTGTAATAGTTCTACCTGGAACAAATTCAAATCCTTCAGAACCTGATTCAAGTTCTAGTGTTTGATAAGTTGTGTGACTTGTTAAAATTTCTTCGACAAAGAATTCAATAACACCTGATAAGAATTTATGTGTGCCTGTACTAGCTTCAATAATTTTTACAGGAAATTCAAGTGAGTCATCAAAGGTTAGTTTAAATTCGTCTTCACTGATTAAATTAATATAATACTGTTGTTCGTCATCTAATCCTTTAATAGGAGGATTTCCATTTGGATCGTAAATTACTTTTTGTCCGTTAACAAACCCGTGCCCTACAATTGTAATTACATCAGTGACACTATTAACTGCTGTTGCACCATTAAATAATGTTTCAGTTGGTGTTGTTTTAAAATCATTGGTTATATCACCTTCACTACTTACTTCAGTTGGATCAGGCAAGTCTTTTGGATCGTTAATAATAGTATTAACAATATCAAAACGTGAGCCTGCAAAATCCTGAATTGCTGCGGCAAATGTGCTAATATAAGTTAACGCATATACTTTTGCTTGCTCAATAGCTGCTATAGTTTGTAATTCTTGTCCTTGTATACTGAGCTGTGTTGAATCTTGTAAGTTTCTTGTGTAATATGCAAGACCAGCACTACGTGAATATCTATTACCAGTGTCCCATGTATCTTGTGCCACTGCCTCAACAATAAGTTGTGTATCTCTATTACACTTAGCGTCATCGTAAGTAAATCCGTACCAAATGTTTGATTGGATCTGTTGGTTGATATATTTTGTCACATTTTGCGCAATGTTAATTTGACCTTCTAGATCCAATTCATCATACGCTGTAAATTCTGTATTACCAGATACCCAAGTAAAATCAGGCAACACTTCAGTTGGTGCAGTTGTGCCTTCGCTTTGGATATAGTTAATAATGTCATCCATTCTCTCGCCAGCATAATCACTAGCATCTATACTACCTGCTGTTCCAGTTGTATCTTGTGTTTCAGGATTACTTGCACTTACAGCTACAGGTGTTTCTAAAATAACTTCTTGGATTACTTCTTTTAAACGTTCGTATGCTGCAACAGTTTCTTCCAACTGTCCACTGCCATATTGTTGTACACCGTCGATAAAGTATGCTAACGCTGCAATTGTTGTTTGTAAATTACCGCCATATGTTAAATCGTAAACAAGTGCATCGATAATTAATCCAGTATCTCTTTCACACTTTGCTTCGTTGTAAATAAAGTTTTCAGAGAAAGGTTCTATACCTGAACCGACTTGTGTAGAAATCCAAGAAGTGACTTCTTTTATAATAAATGTTTTGTTTGTTAATAATTGCTGAATTCCATTTGCAAAACCTGCATCGCTTGCATTATCTGTACCACTAGTCGGTAGTGGGCGTACATATGCATCTGCTACTCCGTCTCCAGGAACAGTACTTGCATCGCCATTGGTAATAATATCAATTACTTCGTTCCATAATGCGTTTGATCTACTTGTTGCAGTTGCATCACTTAGATAGTTTGCTGTAATTGTTTTTGCTTGGTTAAAAGATTCAATGTGCTGATCTTTTTGAGCAGCAAATAATGCAGCATTAAAGCTACCACTGAAATATCTTAAGGCAGCACTTACTGTTCTATAATTACTATTAAAGATAATATCATATCTAATTGCATCTAAAATGTTTCTAACATCTCTTCTACACTTATCTTCGTTGTATGTAAAGCCAGCCCAGATGCTTGGAGAAGCCGCAGCAATTTGTGCATTAATCCATGTCACAGTATCTTCTGCAATTAGATCTTTATTTGATTTTAAAATATCGTGTGCTATTTTATATTCTGATTCTCTAAATCTTAAAACAAATTCTTCAACTGGTGCTTCACGATTAATACCAACAATATTAATTGTTTGTTTGCCATCTGCCTGACCTGTTGATGCAACAAAACTTCTATCAAACGAGAACGCTTTTGGAGAGAAGCCAGAACTTCTTAGAGCATACAACCCAAAGTTAGTAGCAGAGTTGGTAATTGAACAGTACCCGCCTGACTGACAATAAACACCGTTGAGTAGGAAGATTTCAAAACAAGACACAATCTGTGCATAAGCATCGTTGGTTAATCGCCACGCTGTACCACCAAATGATAGAATAGTGAAAGCGTTAGCAACCATTGATTTACCTTGTTCAGGTATAGCACCAACAACTGGATTCTCAGCCTCGATACCGTATGTCGGAACGTTTGGAGATTCAACTTTAGCACCGTCAATCTTAGCACCGTTCATACCTAAGAACGAAATAATTGAGGCGTTCTGAATATATGGAGATGTAAAAATTGTTGGTCTTGTTTTAGGCAAGTTTGGATAATCGTCACGATCTGTAATAACAGGATCAAAAGGATCATCAAATGCCACAGCATAGTCAGCTGTAATAGTTGGAATAAAGTTGTCATCAACTCCATCACGGAATGTAAATTCACCAAAGTAGCAAGCATTACGAACACGTAGCATGTCCAAGTTAGCATTAGCAGGACGAATAATACAACCACGCAAACCGTCACCTTTGATAACTGTGTTATCTGGAACAATAACTGGATTGTCTTCTGTGTAGTCTCCAACCGCAACCTTAATGTTTACTCGTTGAAAGTTGATTGATCCATCACTATTGTATACTAAACTAGAAGCAACTTGACAGGCTCTCTTAACAGTTTTAACTGGAGCACTTTGTCCATCGTTGGCATCGTCGCCTTGTTCTTGTGAAACATAAACAACGTTTCCGCCAAATACGTCTGCGTCTTGGAAAAATAAATTTCCTGATCCATCTGTTGCAAGTAATTGTCCTACGGTACCTTGTGACGGAGGCAGTGTCATACGGTACCCTGAGTCTAATGTGTCAGGTGCTTTAATTCCTACGCCGTCATCACCTGACGCTGTAAGTTCTTTGAATGTTAGTGTGTTTGCATCCTCAACATCAATACTGTTGTAAAAATTTACACCAGCTGCTGTATATTGCGCAGTGTCTTGTCCGTTTACTCTAATATTAATTTCTGCTGATGAACTATCACCTTTATCGTCGATTGCAACTTCGGTGTCGTTATCAAAAATACGTCTTGTTACATCCTGAACAGTGTTGTCATCACGTAGTAAAAATATTTTACCATCTGCTGTGTTAATTGCTAATTCGCCAGATTGTAGCTGGGATACAATGGGTTGCTTTCCTGCAACCGCACTTCGTTTGTGTCTAATATTTGTTGCCATTAAGGCGGCCTCCTATTTAGGTACGGGTCAAGTCTATGTAGACGCCCAAAACTTCACGATAGAAATCGTTGTATACTTATTTATCATAGGAGAAAAGGTAGTAGCTTATTTAAAAGCTACCACCATCTAATGTGTCAGTCCAAACTGGTGTAGCATCGTCGTCTGCTGTGACTGTAAGAAGTTGGAAACTTACGCTAGTGTCGCTTGTACCTGCGGCATCTGTGACTTTCAACGGATCAGTAGTGTCACCGTATAATATACCGTCTTCGGTAAATGTGCTTACACCTGTACCGCCATACTGTACTTCTAAATCGTTGTTTGTAAGTATAAGTCTTCCGTCTATTGTGACATCAATTTCAAATGTTGTAGAACCGTTTACAGTACCGCCTGTAAGTTTATTTAGGTATCTGTTTTCAACATATGTACTAACAGCTTTCTGTGTTGGAGCAGTGTTAAAGTCTTGTGTACCAATACTTGCAATTAAGTTTGAGTTATCGCTGACTTCTTTAAGTTCTACACCAACTGGAATACCATCTCTAATAAACGGACCAACACTGGTTAAGCCTTTTAAGTCAATTTCGTTAGCATTAAGTGTAATAGCACCTGTAAGTGCGTTAACACCAAAGAAATTACCAACTCTAAAATTACCAATTTGGTCAACAGTACCACCAGCAAACACTCTACCTTGATTACGTTCAATAATCTCTTGTTCTGCTATTGCTACACCGCCAAAGAATGGAAGAGCATTATATGTGACACCTGCACCAACATACTCAAATGCGTGTCCACTTGTACTAATAGTACTAACATTATACAATGCTGCTTTTGATTCTGTAGTGACACTTGTTAGTCCTGGGAAGAGAGTAACTTCTGCTACACCACCAAATTCTGCATTTAGTAAATCAGTTGCTGTATCTGCAATAGTATCCTCAGCAGCTACTAATACATTTCTAATACTGTTGTATACACTACTTCCTAGATCGTGATTATGTCCAATTTCGTGCCAACCAATTGTACTATTTTCTAATACTGCTTGGCCAACTCTATCTACTAGTAATTCTATGCCTTGACCAACTGTTATATCTGCATCGTCATTTGTTAAGAATACTTGGTTTTCTAAATTATTAAAACTCTTTGTCACTGGATCGTTTGCAGCAACTTGTTTCATAATATCACCTAAGTAAAAATATGAATATGCAGTAATATCACTTTGGTTAGCATAGTCTGTATTAGAAAGATTATTTAATATTGCTCCGCTGTAATATGCTTCGCCTGCTCTACGTGATTGTTTGTTGCCTCCATACAGAGTGTCATATATGACTGCATCAATTATATAACCAGTGTCACGTTTACATTTATCTATGTTATAATCAAATCCTAGTATACTTGTGTTAATATAATCAATTGTACCGTTTGCTATACTTGTTTTTGCAGAAAATAACTGACTAGCAGTAGTTCTTGTTAGCAACGGAAGCCAACTATAGTCAGCTTCTAGTTCTGACGGAGTTCCAACTAATGTTTGATTATCTACTGCATTTTTTACAATACCAATTAAGTCTTGTGCAGTTGTACTTTCAACTACAGTACCGTATACTCCAGCAAGTACTTGAGGTTCTGTATTGCCTGCTTGTGGCGTGACAGCTACACCTTCAATGCAACTTTCTACTACACTTTGCAAGTGTGCATATGCTGCGACTGTATTATCTTTTTGCTCGTCTGGTAGATAGTTAGCTGTTCCTAAGAAATAGGCTCTAGTTGCAATCAGTGTTGCAATGTTTCCTGTGTACAACAAATCGTATGCTACTGCATCAATAATTTGTCCAGTATCAGAACGACACTTATCTTGGTTATACGAGAATGCATTGTAAGTTGTTTCTAGGAATGTAATTGTTCCTTCTACAATGGTTGACTTTTCTGTTTGTAGATTATCAATTGCACTTTGTGCGCCTGCTGTTGCCCATGTAGTATCTGGGTAAGTTATTTCAGGTAATTGATCTGTGCCATTTTCAACAACGTCCTGTATAATTTGAAGCAATGTTTCTGCTCTTGTAACTTCTGTTGCTGTAGATGCACTTGCTGTTGTACTCTGAACTTCTACTGTTTGTTCAGGATCGCTTACTGATACATCTAGTAAAACACTACCTAGTAATGTTTTTACCCAACCTAATGCTTGTGCTGTTTCAGTTTGTTGTCCAACAACTTGACTTGAAGCGCCAACATAATAACTCTGTGCTGCTTGATATGTAGCTGCATTACCGCCATATAAAATATCATAAGTTAATGCATCTACAATATATTTTGTATCTCTATTACATCTTACACTATCAAATGTAAAGTTTCTTGTAAATGTAAAGTTGATATAATCAATTACTTCGTTTTGCAACGATGCTACATTAGTTTGTAATAAAGCAAAGTCGCTTTGTAATTGTTCAGTTGTCCAAGTAATGTCTGTGATGTCATCTACAGGAAGAACACTTATGTCTTCTGAATTAACAACATCTTCTACATATTGGATTAGACTATCAGCAACGGCTGCTGGAATAGGTCCTGCTGTTCCTGTTGCGACATCTTGAGCAATACCAGTTTGTTCTAATGTACCGTGTGCAATGTTTTGGATAACATCTGATGCTACATTTGCAAGTTCTGCATATGCTGCAACTGTTGCTGCTTTTTGTCCAGCACCTAACTGACTTGTTGCGCCTACATAATAACTTTCTGCTGCCTGTTTACTTGCTAAATTTCCAGGATACATAATATCATAACAAATAGCATCAACTATGTACTTTACATCTCTTGCACATTTGTCTTCATCGTATACTAAACCTGGATTGTTGTTTGTCACAAAAGCAGTAGTTTCGATTGCTAAGAATTCTCTGTTGAGTTGTAATTGTGTCACTGCAAGTTGATTATTAGCATTAATGCCACTATCTGGATATACAATTGTATCTGCTGATGTGTCGGTACTTACTACACCGTTATTAATAATATCTAAGATTTCATTGAAACCTGCTTTTACTCTAGTTTTAGCTAGACTTGAAAGTCTAAAAAAGTCTTCATCAATTCTATCTCTTAAATATTCAATTGCTTTTACAGTTTGTAAGTTTTGACCACTTAGTACATAAGAACTGTTTGCACGTTGATATGCAAGACCCGCTGTCACACTATTGTAATTAGTTCCAATTGCTGCATCATATGATACTGCATCGATCATTATGCCTACATCTCTACGACATTTTGCTTCATCGTAAACAAATGATTGGAAATTATTAGCAATAAAGATTGAAACATTTTCTTGTAATGTTTCTTTATTGCTTTTTATTGTATTGTAGCCTTGTTGTCTGTCAGATGCTGACCAACTAATGCTTGGCATTTGTATTGCTGGAACACTGTCTAAGTTGCCTGCTCTAATTACATCTTCAATAATTTGTACTAAGCCCTCAGCGTCATCTGATTCGGTTGAACTTGCAGGCGTTCCAGCTGTATCTTGCGATAAAGCATTAGCAGGAGTTTTTACAACACTGGCTTCAATAACAATATCGCCAATGATATCTTTTAGTCTTGCATATGCATCTGCTGTTGCTGATTCTTCGCTTGGGCTTCCTAGCTGACTTACTCCGTCAACAAAGTAGCTGTTAGCTACAGTTATAGTTGCACTGTTGCCACCGTACAAAATATCATGACATATAGCATCAATAATGTATCCCACGTCTCTTTCACATTTTACACTATCGTATGTTAGACTTGGAAAGTTAACTGCAATCCATTCTGTGATTTCGCTAACAATAAAAGATTTGTTAGCAATAAGTTGATCTTTTGCTTCAACAGCATCAGTTGTTGGTAATGTACCAGGTGTAGGAAATACTAGTGCATCAGCTGATGCATCTGTGCTGATTACACCATTATCTAAAATGTCAATCACTTCATCTAATGCTGCATTTGACAAAGGTTCAACTACATCAGTAAGTCCTAAAGTGATTATTTGTTTTTTAAGTTCACGCAATGATGCAAGTGTTTGTATTTTTTGTGTATCTTGTAAAACTGCATTACTTGCCCTTTGATAGGCTAGTCCTGCTGTGACACTATTGTAATTTGTGCCTAATGCAATGTCAAGTGCAACAGCATCTGCAATCAGCCCAATATCTCTTTCGCACTTAATTCTATTATAAGTAAAGTTTTCAAAGTTGTTTTGTATAAACGATACTGCTTCTGCTGCAAGGAAGTCTCTGTTATTTTGAAGTTGTTCTTTTGCAGCAGTAATTCCTGCACTTGCACCAGTTGGATCGGTAAATGTTAGAGGATCAGCACTAGTATCAGTACTTACTACTCCGTTGTTTAAAATATCAACAACTTCATCAAAACTTGCTTCAACTGCTGTTTGTGTAGTAGCATCAGTTTGTGTTGCAACACTTGCTTCGCCTTTTGCGTAATTGATTGCTGCGGAAGTTTCAGCTAACTGATCAGCTACAACTTTGGTACTATTTGCTCTTTGGTATGCTAAACCGTTTGTCACTGCATTATAGTTTGTTCCTAGTAATGCATCGTAGCCTGCGCCATCAATAATAAGACCGGTGTCTCTGCGACACTTTGCTTCGTCGTATGTAAAGTTGTTTGCATTAATAAATCCAATTACGTCTTCTTGTAGGAATTCACGGTTTAGAATCAATTGTGAGTGTGCATTTATCAATGCGCCTGAGGCCGGACCTGGAGTTGGATATAAGTTGCCTTCGCTCGGTAATTGACCAAACTCGAGAATGTTTAATATGTCGTCGAACAAATTGTTTACTGTTGTTTGGAAAATAATATCTCTACTTGATGCTTCTACTGTAAGTACTTTAGCATACCTTAATGCAACAATTGTTGCTGGTTTTTGTTCAGTATTTAGATATGCAACGTTTGCTCTTGTATATGCTAACCCTGCTGTAATACTATGATGATTGGTACCAACTTGTGCATCTCTGTAGATAGCATCAACAATATAACCCACGTCTCTCTTACATTTTTCAGTATCGTAAGTTAGTGTAGGATTGTTAGTAAGATTATAATCTATTGCTAAACCGATGTTATTTGATACCTGAGAAAGTATTTCTGTATATGCGGCAACCTGCGGAATTGGTTCATCGTCAACTAACGGATATGTTTTTGTAGCTAAGTTTGCAAATTCTTGTTCGTTGATTATCAGTTCTAAGTTTTGTATTAGTCCGGCAATAATTGTTGCTTCTACTTGAGTAGCATTGCCACTTGAAAAGTCCTGTGATTCAGCATTTCCTACTGTTGCAGCTACAGTTAGACTTCTTATAAGACGCTGTGCAATAAATCTGATTCTTGCAAAGCCATCTTCAATAGCTGCAATTTCTGTTGTTGTAAAGTTTGACCAGGTCACCGAATTGAAAATATATGTAGTTTCTTGTACAGTTGCACTATTACCACCATACACTACATCATAGCAGAGTGAATCTACTAGATTTTCGACATATGCTGTCCATTCGGCTGTGTCTAATGCAATAGTATCACTTGCATCATTTACATATGCAAACCATTCTGCTACAATAAAACCTTTGTTAGCTTGTAAATGATCTTTTGCATCTATGCCGTTTTGTCCTGACCCGACTGATGCAGGATATGTTGATACTATTCCGGCACTATCTCCGTCATCGATAACATTTTTAAGTATGTTAAATGTTTCATTTACCGCAGCAGTAGATGGACCGTTTGCTTGTACGTTGATCAATGCTCCAAATAATTGATTCAAATATTCAAAACTTGAAAGGAACATACTTTTATAACGCGGTCGAACTAAGAATTCCTGTGCTTGTCTTACAATATTGTGATTACTACCATGAGCAACATAATATGCCATCTCAGTTAGTAATTGTGTTAGTTCTGTTGTGTAAATAGCCTGATTATAACTCAACTCTGTAAACTGGTCATTAATGTAAGCAGTAAGCTCGTTTATAATAAAATCTCTATTTGCAAGAATGTTATCCTTTGCTTCGATAATTTCGTCGTCAATTACACTCAAATCGTTTAAACTATCAGCTAAGTCCGAACCTAAGTATTCAGTTGAACTACTATCGCCTGCGTTTAATGTATCAACAATTACTGCAAATCGTGCATCAATTTCTTCTTTCATTGCAAGATTATCAGTTAATGCTTTCATTTCGTCACGTGTAGCTTCAATACCGAAAACAGTAGGTGCTAACTGATCTAAAATGACTTTTCTACTTGTGCTGCGTAAATAACTTGTAGCAGCCGCAGTTGATTGATAATATGTTCCAAATACAATATCACTAGTCACTGCATCGATAATTCTTCTAATATCACGTTTGCAAGTTTCAACATTATAATTAAAAGGATTAGTTGTGACTTCGCCAGAAGTGATATAATAATATTGCTCATCGCCTTCAAATTTGATAATACTACCAGTTTGTGGCTTATCTGTTAAACTTGCAATTTCAATGATACTGTTTGTTCTTAAGTTAACATCTGCTGTAGCATCAACACTTGCGCCACCTCCAGTAAATCTAACTTGTGGAACTTCTGTATATCCACTACCGCCACTAATAATACTAACAGCTGAAACAGTTCCTGTGGTAAAATCAACTTGTGCAGTACCAGTAGCCGTTGTACCTCCAGCGCCAAGTGGTGGATCAAAAGTAACAGTTGGAACGCCTGTGTACCCCAATCCGGTAAAATCTAATGTCACACTTGCTACTTTTGAAAAGTAGTTTTGGTTTGGGACTGCTGTTGTGTACGCAATTGGATAAAAGCCATCTGCAACAACACCTTCGGTACCAAAGTCACTAACACTGTTTGAAATACTTAGGTAGCCACCTTTGGTAGCTAAGAACCCTACACTACAAAAAACTGAGAAGCAACTAACAATTTGTGTATAACCAAAGTTAGTAATATGGAAGCCGATTCCGCCTTGTGAAATTTGTGTAAATGCGTCTGCAACGAATGAAAACACCAGCGATGCGGGATCATATTTGTCACCATCAACTAGAATGCCACCGCCTCCGCCGTTTATATTAACTTGTTTTTCAAATGTCAAACTTGGATTGTCTTGCAGTGTTAATGGTCTTGCACTTGGCTCAATGCCTTCAATTTGTACAGTTTCAAATGGTATAAATTCTGTACCATCATTCAACCAAGGACCGTTCATGTTAGTACAGTTTTGTACATACGGTGATGTAGTGACCAATGCACCAGGACGTATTTGAGCACAATATGCCGGAGCACGTAGTCCTCTAAATGTCATTTGAAACAGATAACAACCATTGCCCATAAAGAACAAATCATCTGTAGGATTTTTTGGAAAAACTCTTGTATTACGTAATTCGCCTTGTCCTGAAACAGTCACAAAATCATTTAGTGTGATAGGGTTATTTTCATAATAGTCACCCGGTGCAACTATAATTAAACTACCTGATGGAGCAACTTCTGATGCTCTTTTGATACTACCAAAAGCGCCACTACTATCTGCGCTTGTACCGTCGTTATCATCACTTCCGTCTTCTGTCACATAATAAACATTTCTAGTTTTAGGACCAGATGCTTCGCCATCAACAATTACATCTGCGTTTATCTTAAACTGTTTCCCCTCATCGAGGTTCATTTCCATATTACCGTCGGCTGTTAAGATAAATGTATTATCTCCAACCTTTCTACTATGTATCGACTGTCTTTTTATAAAACTCATTTAAACTTCCAAAAAACTCAATGTTGCTGATAATACTGTTGGTGAAGTACCAACACATACTACTGTGTCGCCATCTTCTAATATCAATCTTTCTGCTGAAAAAGTAAATGTATCAGCACCGTCAATCGGCAAATCGTTGATAATACGATTAGCATCCGATTTTGATTGACCATTAGGTATAACATGAATATCAACTTTAGTATTGTTTGTACCAGCGCCATCATCAATGCCGTTGTTGCAAACAATAATTGTTGTTAGTGCATATTTTTTTCCAGCAGGAACAGTGACTAGAGTTGTATCCGTTGTAAGTATATTTGCGTTTACTATTGCCATCTTTATTCCTTAAAATATAATACTGTATAGCAGTGCTTTGTTTCTGCTAACAAATTCGTCTTGTGTGCCATCTTGGTTGTAAAAATATAATCCAGTTCCGCCATCGCCTAGTGATTTACTGTAAATTGTAACACCTTCAGCTGGTGGAGTTAATGGATCAGATTCGAGCATAAAATTCTGCCAACCATCAATTTGCACTTGCCCAGTTCCGCTACCACGCAATCTAATATTACTATTGATACTACTAGTTGTGATAACAGGAACGTCACCAGGATCGTTGATTAAGCGAAGTGTGCCAAATTCTACTCTACTATCAAAGAAGTTTGTAAAATTTGTTCCATCTAATGTAATAACAACTTTAGTATCTCCGCCGTCAATGTCAGCATCAAATACTTCTACACTACTATCATCTTTTTCAATTTTAGATTGGAAGAAGTAATTGTGATAACTGTCTACATATTCAACAACGCCTGTGGCATTTATAAGAGCATCTTCTTTACCAGCGTTTATTGCTCCAGCAAGGAAATTTATTTCTAAATCAGTAGGATCTTCTGAATTATATTGCCAAATTTGACGTTCGTAAGTTGTTGTATTAGTTGCAACAACAACACCACTACCTTGTCCAATTAAATATAAATCTTCATTAGTATCAGTTATAATACTACTTGCGTGAATACCTTTGTACTCGCCATTTCCTAAACCAATAAAGAACGCTCCTGGGTCTACACCCCCGGAATCAATTCCGTTTAAATCTTCATCAAAGAAGATTCTTGCATCAATTGCTGCACCGCCTCTGCCGATAATTAAACCGGCCGAACGATCGTATCCATCTAATAAGTCACTAATACCACCAACAGTTTCATTTTTGTTAATTGTAAATGTTTTGTCAGCAATTGCAACTTCTGTAGATTCAATAGTAGTAGTTTCGCCAAAGACATCTAAGTCTCCAGTAATTTTTACTTTACCGTTAGTACCAGTATCAAATACAATTTCACCGTCTTCGTTGATTTGTATTGTATACTTGTCTACTCCTAAGCGATTAAAACGTTCGGCCATTTAGCTAGTCCTTATGCGTCTGCTGTGAAGTCGTCGTCGTCTGTGTTGTCAACATCATCTGCACCAGCTTCTTCGACTTGTGCTGCACCATCTACTACTGATGTACTAAAGTTCCATGCTACACTTTTGCCGTCATATATGTTTGCGCCTGTGCCGCTTGGTGCTGACAAAGTAACTTTACGTCCAGCAATTTTACTTACTGTGTATGTTTCTGCATCATCCATTTTGAATGAAATAGCCATTTCACCTTCTGTTAATGCTGCTGGCAATACACCAGTTTTCAGTACACAAGTATGTAATGTATCTAATGTACCTGTTTCTGAACATACGAATCTTTTAGATCCTTTTTGCTTTACAATGAAGCCTTCTTTAACGCTTGCGCCATCGTGAAAGTTTACTTTGATTTCGCTGCCTGTACTTGGGCCATCTGTGGCATCTGCAAACAATCTTTTATTAAGTGGTCTTCCCATTTTTTTCTCCTATAAAAAGTAGTCCTATGCCCGTTCTATGAGCTACGCTGCGGGTACAGCATAAGTCCGCCTCGCGGCACACTATCTGACATATGTATTTATCTAAAAGAAAAAAATGGTTAAATGTTCATAAAAAAAGGCCTACCGCATTAGTGGGTAGACCTTTTAATAATAAAGTGATAGGGAGGATTACAGTCTACCTCCAACAACCTAGTAAGTATTTCATACGTTCAGTTGCGCCTAGTATCGGATAGTTACTTCCAAAACACGCATCTTCATGTCTCCATGATCATACGCTGCCACTACAGCTACTAGCCAAGTTATTGTCCTTACGAAACAACATTTCCTTGCACTATCTAACTTAGACCGTCGTCTTTGCTATATAACTAATATAACATATCTGTAGGAGAAGTCAACCGGTTTTTTAAACTTTATTTAAATTTTCTGCATGTTTTCTGCCATTTTTTAATACTGGTTCAAATTCAACTCTGTCTCCAATTTTAAGATCGTGTTCTCGCTTTTTAAACAAAACGTCAACTCTATTTTGGCCCATTTCGTCTGGACGTATTAAGCCCATAATTCCAACAAATTTAAAAACTTGTCCTTGTACTATCATTATTTCATCTCCAATTGCAAAAGTGTTTGATCTAATTTACCAAAATTATATAAATGAATAGGATTGTTTCTAAGAGCATTTACAAATTTTACAGTGTTAAATCCTGTTGTATTAATGTAAGCAAGTCCTCTTAAATTTCCTATTGCATATGCTACGCTATCTAAAACTCCGCAAAGTTTTGCATACTTGTATAAACCTTCTAATGTACAATTTGTTGCTACACCGATCCGTGTTTTTGTTTCCCATGTATTCAATGTTCTTGGATTAAAACACAACTGACTTATACCACCTTTGAAGTGCATATACTTTGTGTGTTCTGCTACTGCATACTCTTCCTTTTGAGGATATATTCCGCAATACAGATCAAATCCGTAATCTTCAATTTGATTTTTTACATCGTATGCTGTTTGATATACTCTGCCTTGATATGTACTGCCGCCTATGAGCAAGACTTTATCAACTCCTGCTTTACGCATTGCTATACAGTTTTCATGTAATTCACTTTCACTTTGTAAAT
>ERZ1039804.164-NODE-164-length-43132-cov-20.098127_pt1 | contig 43132 bp, 46 predicted proteins | sample MGYA00383089_ERZ1039804 | MGnify/ENA primary metagenome ERZ1039804 (study PRJEB29581, sample SAMEA5548359) | metagenome | biome: marine; feature: coastal; material: water | depth 1 m | study: Short-term variability in the microbial, nano- and picoplankton...
CCTCACCGCCACTGCCGGCGCCTTTAAATTGAGACTGAGCCATAATCATGGCGATAAGCCTTTCGAAAAGGGCTTTTGATACACCAAGATACTGGGCAATACTTTGTAAAGCCTGACGCTCAGCTGGATGCAACTCACCATCAGCAAGGGCAAGAACAATGAGATCATTTAAAAGCGACTGCTTTAGGTTATTCATACGTCCGCAGGTACTAACGAACTGCTGCATTAAATCATCTAATACAAAATTTGAATTGGCGCCCACTTTAAATAACCCAATGGCCTGTTGGCGATGCTCTGCATTTAGCCCCATACGGGACATTAGAGCCTCGGCCTGAGAAATCTCTTCCTCAGAGACCCTACCATCTGCCTTAGCTAAATAACCTAACAGGGTAAATGTGGTTTCAAAGTAACAGGCGCCCACACGCTGTTGCTGCTGCGCTGAAAGTGGACGAGAAAATCCGCTAAGCCCTCGATCGAAGAAATGACCTATATAAAAACCAATCATGGCGCCAAAGAGCCCGGCGACCTGCCAGCCCATAAAGGCAGCAATTATTTTAACCATCATGACGTTTTTAGTGCTCCTACTGATAAGTTATGGCGCATTTAATTCCATAATTTTTCCATCTGCTCTAGGGTTTTGCCTTTTGTCTCAGGCACTCTCCAGCAGACAAACAAAATAGCAAGGACACAGATTAATGCAAATATAAAATAGGGTAAGGCGCCATTAAAGCCTTCAATATTTAAACGACTTTTATTTAAAATTGGGAAGCCATTAGTCACTAGTGCACTTGCCAGACACTGGATACCAATCACAATCGACATGGCCAGACCGCGCACATTATTTGGAAATATTTCTGCCAACATAACCCAAACCACTGGGCCCATAGACATAGCAAAAGAGCCCACAAAAATCATTACCCCAACAACGGAAATCACCCCCGCATGCTGATTATAAATTGCCAAACCAAGCGCCATCAGGCCAACAAACATACCAGCTGTTCCTATCAGTAACAGAGGCTTTCTTCCCCAGCCATCAATGGTTTTAATCGCCACAAGGGTAAACAGCACATTAACAACTCCAACCCAAAGCTGAGGCTTTAATGCTTCTTCAGGACCATAATCCAAAGCCTGCTTAAAGATATCTGCACTATAAATCAATACCGCAACTATCCCGGTAGATTGCTGAAATAGTGCCAGCATAATTCCTATAAATAACGCTAAAATAAGCCCTTTTCTGAACAACAGCTTTGCCGCTGGCATGGATGTTTCAGACAGAGAATTCTCAATTTCATTGAGCTCTGATTCAATCTGATCAGCATTAGGGGTTAATTGGGCTATAACAGCCTTTGCTTGTTGACGTCTACCTCGTAACATTAACCATCTAGGACTATGGGGCACTAACAATAAAAGAGCCATAAATAGCAGAGTGGGAATCAATGCGGACCAGAGCATCATCCGCCACCCAAAATCAATCCAATTAAAGCCTTGAACACTCAAAGCGTTAACCGTAAGGCTAATCAAAAAAGGAAATAAAAAGCCAATCACCATAGATAACTGGTGAAAGGTCACCATTCTTCCTCGAATATTAGAGGGAGATATTTCTGCGATATACATAGGCGCAGTGGTAGCAATCATACCTATACCCAGACCTAAAATAATTCGATAACTGGCAAGTTCATTTAATGAATCAGCGGCCCCTGATCCAAGAGATGAAATTAAGAACATTAAGCCCGCCAACATTAAAGTAAACTTACGGCTAATTGCAGTGGTTAAATAACCCGCACTGATGGCACCCAGGAAGCAACCATAGCCTGCACTGCTTAAAGCCCATCCCTGCTGTGACGGGGATAAATTGAAATATTGGGTAAAATACCATTGGGTAGTCGCCATAATGCTGGCGTCATAACCCATCAAAAACCCGCCAATGGAGGCGATAAGAGTAATTTGAAGTACGCTGAGTTGAAATCTGCCTGAGTGGTTAACAATGTCCATGGCGACTCTTCAACCTATTGTTTAATACCTTTGGATTTGTGCAAAATCCTTCAGCATTTGATGAAGCAGCCTATGCTAGCTGCTACCAGATATGGTGCCCAAGGCCGGACTTGAACCGGCACGGCTTTCGCCACTACCCCCTCAAGATAGCGTGTCTACCAATTCCACCACTTGGGCAATATTTTTGCGTCTATTACGAGGTTTTAGTCTTCAATAACTGGAATCTGAGTCTCACTATCTGAATCTACTTCAGGAATTGTGCTCTCAGCAGCATCAGATTGAACTTGCTCAAGTATGGGAAGATCAATATCACTTACTACCGTGCGGTTTTTGGCCACAATAGCTAAACTAACACTGGTAACAAAAAATACTGTAGCAAGTATTGCTGTAGCCTTACTAAAAAAGTTCCATCCACCAGAGCTGCCAAAAACAGTCTGTGAGGCACCAGCTCCAAAAGAAGCACCTGCTTCGGCACCTTTACCTTGTTGGATTAAGATTAAGCCAATCAGGGCCACGGCAACTACAAAGTGAAAAATTAAAATTATTTGTTCCATTACTTTTGCTCGACTATTTGTTGTGCAATATTGATAAAATGTTCTGCCTCTAATGAGGCCCCTCCCACCAAACCACCATCTAGGTCGGGTTGGGCAAATAACGCTGCTGCATTATCGGCATTAATACTACCGCCATACAGAATCTGCGTGTCAGTTCCACCCGAACCCAACTCAGCCCGAATAAAACTATGTACCTGTTGTGCCTGCTCTGGTGAAGCTGTTTCACCTGTTCCCACAGCCCAAACCGGCTCATAGGCAACAATGGCATCACAAACAGTCTCAAGACCTACCAGATCAATCACTGCACCTAACTGTGATTTTATGACCTGTAACTCTCGACCCTGTTGCCTTTGCTCAAGGGTTTCACCCACACAGAGTATGGGAACTAAACCGCTTCGCTTGGCGGCAGCAAATTTTTCCGCCACTAATTCGTTACTTTCCGAACAATTGGTTCGGCGCTCTGAATGACCTACTAGCACATGACTACAACCAATATCAGATAGCATTTTACCTGATATTTCACCGGTGTAGGCACCCTCTGAATGATGGCTAATATTTTGCGCACCAATGGCAATATTTCTCACTGCCAATAATTCATTCACTACAGCGGGAATACACACATAGGGTGGGAATACTATTAATTCCGGATAATCCCCTGAGCTATTAGCTAAATCCGCGGCCAGTTTTGCAGCGGTCTTTGCTGTTCCATGCATTTTCCAATTGCCTGCCAGTAGCGGCTTTGCCATCCTCAGCTCTCCTCTATGGAGGTGTTATTCCAAACGGGTGCGAATGCTACCCGACTAAGGGTTAATATACAACCGACAAACTTAGTTATAAGACCTAATTAACCTGCTGTTTAACCACATCTGCAATTTGCTTGACTAAAATATTGACCAGCTGAGAATCTTCGCCCTCAACCATCACTCTAATAACGGGTTCGGTTCCCGAGGGCCGAAGCAGGACACGCCCTCGCCCAGCTAGCTGACTCTCGGCTTCAGCTACTGCCGAATTTACCTGCGAGTTATTACTAATATCTATCTTTTTAGGCAACCTGACATTGATCATTGTCTGTGGAAATTTACTCATCCCCAATTTTAATTCTACCAAAGATTTGCCACTTTCAATGAGGGCACGCATCACCTGAAGCGCAGATACAATACCGTCACCTGTGGTGTTGAGTTCGCCACATAAAATATGACCCGAACTTTCACCCCCTAAAATCCAATGATTAGCTTTTAGAGCCTCGACTACGTAACGATCGCCGACTTTACTGCGCACAAAGGGTATGTCCATAGCGCTCAGGGCTAACTCTAATCCCAAATTACTCATTTGAGTACCCACAACGCCCTCACAACCGCCTATAGAATGTCGATGCTGGGCGATAATAAACAGTAACTCATCACCATCAACAATTTCGCCAGAGCCATCGACAAATAATACCCTGTCGCCATCACCATCCAGAGCAATACCCACATCAGCCTGCTCAGTTTTTACTAATTCTTGCAATGCCTGCATATGGGTAGAACCACAGTCACGATTAATATTGAAACCATCTGGCGCATTGCCAATAGTAACAACCGATGCGCCTAGCTCTTTAAACACCCGCGGCGCAGTGTTGTAGGTTGCACCATGGGCGCAATCTAGTGCGACCTTGACACCCGATAAATTAAATCCTAAAGGCAACGTACCTTTACAGAACTCAATATATCGGCCTGATGCATCGTTAATTCGCCGTGCCTTTCCAAGATTATCAGCGTCATTGGTTACCAATGGCTGATCGATCAAGGCTTCTATTTCAAGCTCTACTTCATCGGGCAATTTAAAGCCATCTGCGGCAAAAAACTTGATGCCATTATCTTCTACCGGATTATGCGAGGCGCTAATCACAATCCCTGCTGCCGCTCTAAAGGTTCGCGTCAGATAGGCAATTGCCGGCGTCGGCATTGGACCTAAAAGGTCCACATCCACACCAGCCGCAATTAGTCCAGCTTCCAGTGCAGACTCGAACATATAACCAGATACTCTGGTGTCCTTTCCGATAATAACGCGATTTTTCTTGCCACCAGCATGCTTAGTCAGCACCTTACCTGCCGCCCAACCCATTTTAAGAATAAAATCTGCTGTAATTGGATGTTCGCCTACTCTTCCGCGGACACCATCTGTTCCAAAATATTTACGTTTCATGGGTTATCCAAAACCTTATTTTTTTGTTGCCTGCCAAATTTCAAGCGCTTGCTTCGTTTCTTTTACATCGTGAACACGAAGTATCGCTGTACCGCCTGCACTATAAATTTTTTGCGCTGCTAAAAGCGCCATTGTAACACTTCCTATTAATCTATCATTCACATTTGCATCAAGGATTTGACCAATCATGGATTTTCGCGAAAGACCCACCAAGAGGTGGTGACCCTGTTGCGCCATTGTCGATAGCCCATTAAACAGACTAAGATTGTGATCTAAGGTTTTGCCAAAACCGAAACCTGGATCTAATATGATTTGATCTGCCTGCATGCCTAAGTTTAGGCACTGTTGCTTACGCTCGCTGAGAAATTCCAATACTTCACCGAGAACATCCTGATACTCTGGATTATTCTGCATCGTCTTTGGCTGATTTTGCATATGCATCAGACAAACTGGCAAGCCAGTCTCAACAGCAACATCTAATGCACCTTCTCGACGTAGCGCCCTTACGTCATTGATAATATGCGCACCAGCACTCGCGGCTTCTTTTATCACTTCAGGCGTACTGGTATCTATCGAAAAAATACTATCAAAGTTTGCTTTTAGTCTATTTAAGACAGGAATAACACGATCAAGTTCCTGCTGCACTGAAACAGGCTCTGCACCAGGGCGTGTGGACTCTCCTCCTAAATCAATAATATCTGCTCCGTCATCAATCATTGTTGAGACAGTGGTCAGCACTTTATTGGGGTCAACCTGGGACTGAGAAAAAACATTGCCGCCATCTGAAAATGAATCAGGCGTTAAATTAAGTACGCCCATTACGGCAGGTTTTGAAAGGTCGAGTGTTTTAGCACCGCACTGCAGATATTTATGGGATGTTTTGATTTTATTCATGAAGCAACATTAACACCAAGCCCCGCAAAAGGCTTGGTGCTTTTTTGATTTGACTAAAGATCCTCTACCGGACCACCAATATTTGAGTCCTTAGGAGATTTTTTAGGACTGGCTGCACCACCTGATGAACCTGAGTCACTGTCATCCCATTGATGAGGGGGACGCACTTTACGTCGTGCCATTAGATCATCTACTTGATCGGCATCGATGGTCTCATATTCCATTAGCGCATCTTTCATTGCTTCTAAAATATCACGATTTTCTTCAAGTAACTTCTCGGCGGTACTGTAGGCTCTGTTAAGAATATCCCGCACCTCTTGATCAATTTCTCTTGAGGTATCTTCAGAGTAATGGGTGTTACCTCCACCTGGCCCTTGAGATTCGTCTTCTCCGTAAAGAATTGGACCCATCTTTTCTGTGAGACCCCACTTGGTGACCATATTTCTAGCCAACTGGGTTGCACGCTCAATATCATTTGAAGCCCCGGTGGTTACTCCATCAATACCACCAATTAATTCTTCGGCAATTCGCCCGCCAAATAAACTGCACAATTGGCTAGTCAACTGACGGCGGCTTGAACTGTAGCGATCTTCTTCAGGGAGATACTGTGTCACACCCAAGGCACGACCACGAGGAATGATCGATACCTTGTGCACAGGATCATGCTCTGGCACTAGTCGACCAATAATGGCATGACCGGCTTCATGGTAGGCCGTATTCATCTTTTCTTTCTCGGACATCACCATAGAGCGTCTTTCGGCGCCCATCATAATTTTGTCACGGGCTTTCTCGAACTCTTCCATGGTCACTAGACGGCGGTTAGCACGAGCAGAAAATAATGCAGCTTCATTCACTAGGTTAGCTAGATCAGCACCAGAGAAACCTGGGGTACCTCGCGCTAGAACACCTAAGTCAATGGCTTCATCAAGGGGCACTTTGCGAGCATGTACCTTGAGAATTTGTTCACGACCACGAATATCAGGGAGACTGACATAAACCTGTCGATCAAATCGTCCAGGACGCAGCAGAGCCTTATCCAAAACATCTGGACGGTTAGTTGCGGCAATAACAATCACACCTTCATTACCTTCGAAACCATCCATCTCGACCAGCAACTGGTTTAGTGTTTGTTCGCGCTCATCATTACCGCCGCCGTAACCACCGCCACGATGGCGACCTACAGCATCAATCTCGTCAATAAAGATTATGCATGGGGCCTGTTTCTTTGCTTGCTCAAACATATCACGAACACGTGAAGCACCTACACCCACAAACATTTCCACGAAATCTGAGCCCGAAATTGAGAAGAAAGGCACCTTTGCCTCACCAGCAATGGCTTTGGCTAATAATGTCTTACCAGTGCCCGGTGGGCCCACCATAAGCACACCTTTGGGAATACGGCCACCAAGGCGCTGGAACTTGCTAGGGTCACTTAAAAACTCTACCAGCTCGCCGACATCTTCTTTGGCTTCATCTACACCAGCCACGTCAGAAAACGTCGTTTTGATTTGATCGCCTGTGAGTAATTTAGCCTTACTTTTACCAAAGCTCATCGGGCCACCACGGCCACCGCCGCCGCCTTGCATCTGACGCATAAAAAACATAAAGATGGCTAGAATCAATAGTATAGGGAATGCCGCTATAAGTAGCTGAGAAAACACACTGGGGGTCTCGGGCATTTCACCGACAATTTGTACATTGTGATTAACCAGATCCTTGATAAGCCCGTCATCCTTAATGGCAGGAGGAATCACAGTAGTAAATTGGCTACCATCCACACGCTTACCTTCGATGGTTAAACCATTATTAACCACACTGGCTACTCGATCAGATTGCACTTCAAGAATAAACTCAGAGTAACTGACGTCATTAACCTCAGGTTTTGGCGTAAAACTATTGAATACCGACATCAAAATTCCTGCCAGTACAATCCAAATTACTATATTTTTTACAAAATCATTCAAACCATGATCCTCATTAATTTTTCTTTAAACCTTTTGCCACTAGGTAGACTTCTCGGGACTTTGAACGCGATGCGTCGGGTTTTTTTAGGCTGACAACATTAAACACCTTTCTAGTATTACGCACAAATTCGTCAAATCCCTCACCTTGAAACAATTTTGCTATAAATATTCCTTCATCAGTCATTACCTGTTGCACTAAATCAACGGCCAATTCGGCTAAATAAATCATCGCAGGCTGATCAACTGCTTTCATACCTGTTAAGTTGGGGGCCATATCTGAAATTACAAGGTCTACAGGACGATTTCCTATCTCACCGAGCAATTGATTGAGAATTTCTTCTTCCGTAAAGTCGCCTTGGATAAAGCTCACACCGGCTACAGGATCCATGGGCAGCATATCCACAGCTACCACGCATCCCTTGTGGCCAACTAACTTCGCTGCAACCTGTGACCAGCCTCCAGGCGCAGAACCTAAATCAACCACAACCATACCAGGCTTTATATAGCGGCCTTTTTCTACGATTTCTAGAAGCTTATAGCTTGCTCTCGAACGATAGCCGTCGCGCTGAGATTGCTTAACGTAGGGATCTTTTACATGTTGTTTGATCCAAGTGCGATTTTTTGATTTCGCCATAAACTGATTTTCGCTAAAATAGACACTTAATTAATTTGAGCATTGTACTATGACAACTTCCGCTGCGGATAAGAAATATTTACGCGCCCTTGGGCATCAACTAAAACCTGTGGTTACTGTAGCTGGAAATGGCCTAACAGAAAACGTGGTTACAGAGATTGATAGAGCTCTTCGAGACCATGAGTTAATTAAAATAAAACTCGCGGTAGGTGATCGAGATGCTAAAAAAACAGTAATAACGGCGTTATGCACACAAACAGAAGCTCAACTTATTCAGTCTATTGGCCATATGGTTCTGTTATTTAGAAAAGCGGATAAACCCAATCCAAAATTATCAAACCTTCTCAGGAAGTAATGATTTTGTATTAGCTCTAACTTACACTTGACCCTGAGCCCTGTATGCTTCTTTATATGTTCAAAACTTACGATAATAAGAAAAGAAAGGACATAAACATACAAGACTTAGTAGAATAAAAGATAAATTTAAATAGTAACCAGGAGAGGATAATGAATAAATTATTCGTAGCAGGAATTCTTATTCTATTTGTAACGGGAGCAAATGCTGAAACAGTTACTGATCACTACAAAAGGATAATCGAACAAAAGCCATACAGAGTTGAAGTATGCAAGGATGTAAATATACCAGAATCAAACGCAGGCGAAGGCGCCCTGGGTGGCATGATTATTGGTGGCGTACTAGGTAAAGTACTTGGCGGCGATGACAAAGGTGCCGCAGCAGGTGCTGTCATAGGTGGCGTTATTGGCGCAGACAAAGCACAAAATAAACCTAGTGGCATACAACGTCAATGTCAAATTGAGACAAGATATAAAGAACTACAGCGTGAAGTATACAGTCATTCAGTTGTCACTTTCATGTACAATGGCAAACAGCAAAAACTACAGTTTTCCAAATAAATACAAACTGGAAAAGAAGCATAATTAAAAGTTAGGCTAATAAGTGCCTTTCACTGGAGGGGGTTCTGTGGCAACAAAGCAAATTCTATCTAAGGTGATTGATTTTTTGTGGCTTCCTGTCATCACTGGACTCGCTGTTGCTAGCCTGCTTTTAATTTTCTTACCAGACCTTCGTGACGTTGAAGGCGCTAACCATAAAGATATCAATTCTGAATCACAGTGGCTTGGCCCTGTGTCATATTCCAATGCCGTGAAGAAAGCAGCGCCGTCGGTGGTTAATATTTATACTAAAACCACGGTCAAACGAAGTAACCATTTCCCCTTAAAACATCCATTTTTTAAGCGCCTAAAAAAACAGCAATCAGATCGAGTTCAACGCTCCCTTGGCTCGGGAGTGATCATGGATGATAGCGGTTTTATCGTGACTAACCTCCATGTGGTAGACAATGTGGATGAAATTTTAATTCTTCATTACGATGGCAGGCAAATACCTGCCACTGTGGTGGGCACCGACCCTGAAACAGATCTGGCTGTACTTAAAATTGATGCCAGAGGTTTGCAAAAAATTAGCGTCGGAAACTCTGATCAGGTTGAAATTGGCGATGTTGTTTTAGCTATTGGCAACCCTTTTGGTATGGGGCAAACCGTCACCCAAGGCATCATCAGTGCCACACAGCGCAACGGCCTTAATTTAACTATTTTAGAAAATTATATCCAAACTGATGCGGATATTAATCCTGGGAATTCTGGCGGCGCACTCATCGACGCAAAGGGCAATTTACTAGGCATCAATGCTGCGGTGTTGAACAATGAAAATTCAGAGGGTATTGGTTTTGCTATTCCTGCAAATGAAGTGCAGAAAGTGTTAACCCATATTATCGATCATGGTCGAGTTATTCGGGGTTGGCTTGGCTTAGAGGCTGCCAAAGTTACCCCAGCAATTGCCAATAAGCAATCTTTGGAGGATACCACAGGGTTATTAGTCACTGCGGTGGTCAAAGATGGGCCAACCCATGTTGCAGGTGTGTTGAAAGATGATATTGTAACCTCAATTAATGGGATCTCAGTCACCGACATTCATCGCAGCATTAATCAAATAACGAAAATATCTCCGGGGCAGCCTATAGTCCTGGTTGTTAAGCGCGGCACTGAGTATATAGAAATCACAGCCATAGCTGGCGAACGCCAAACAACCAATTAACTTTATAAAATATTTTTTAAGGTTTCAATCAACAGGCGGTTTTGGTTTTCTGTTCCTATAGTCACTCTAAGATATTGATCAATTCTTGGTTTCGAAAAGTGACGAACAATAATACCCTCGCCCCGCAACAGCGCTGCAAGATCTTCAGCTGACTTATGGCTGTGACGCGCTAAAACGAAGTTTGCTGTTGATGGCAACACCTCAAAATTCATTGCTTGTAGTTGGCTTGTAACCCGTTCACGCTCTAATATGACTTTTTTACGGCTAATCTCAAAATGCGCTTTATCATCAAATGCGGCAATCGCTGCTGCAACTTGCAGATGACCTAGTGGATAGGAGTTAAAACTGTTTTTAATTCGATTAAGGCCATCAATCAAAGGCTGAGATCCGAGCGCATAACCCACTCGCATACCCGCTAGAGAACGTGACTTTGACATAGTCTGAACCACCAGCAAGTTTTCATATTGATTAATCAGTGATGCAGCGGTTTGGCCGCCGAAGTCAATGTAGGCTTCATCCACCACTACAACTGAATCAGTATTTTTTTCTAGGAGCTGCTCAATAAACTCTAATCCCAACAGCATGCCAGTGGGTGCATTGGGATTAGGAAAAATAATACCCCCATTAGGTTGCTGATAATTTTCTACATTAATAGAAAAATCTTTTTCCAAGGGTATTTTTTTGTAATCTATAGCATACAACTGGCAAAACACGGGATAAAAGCTATAACTGATATCTGGGAATAACAAAGGTCCTTTATCGCCATGATTTAATAGGCCATTAAAGACATGTGCCAACACTTCATCAGAACCATTGCCTACAAATACCTGTGATGCAGTTATATTAAAATTATCTGCAATAGTTTGCTTAAGGCTTTCAGATTCAGGCGGCGGATACAGTCGCAAACGATCGTCTGCCGCTTCTGTTATCGCTTTGATCACTGCCGGCGATGGGCCATAGGGGTTTTCATTGGTATTTAATTTGGTGATATTACTTATCTGCGGCTGCTCACCCGGACTATAGGGTTCGAGATCTTTTACGAAGTCACTCCAGTAGCTGCTCATAGTTATGGCCCTAAGCGATTATTTTTTAATTCGGTATTCTGCCGATCGGGCATGGGCTGTTAGCGCCTCACCTCTACCCAAAACGGAAGCAATTTTGCCTAATTCTGACGCGCCCTCAGGCGAGCAATGAATCAGCGATGTGCGCTTCTGAAAATCATACACACTTAGTGGCGATGAGAATCGAGCAGTCGCAGAGGTCGGTAATACATGACTGGGACCCGCCGAATAATCTCCTAAGGCCTCAGCTGTATAGCGTCCCATAAAAATAGCACCTGCATGGCGCAAATCTGAAAGCCACAGTTCAGGGTCTTCGACAGATAACTCTAAGTGCTCTGGCGCAATGCGATTGCTCAACATGATAGCTTCTTTTTGATCAGCCACTTCAATCAATGCACCGCGATTCGCTAATGATTCGGCAATGATGTCTTTTCGCTCCATCTCAGGCAAAAGCCTTGCGATACTTTGGTATACCTCATCTAAATGCTTTTTATCCCAACTCAGTAAAATCGCCTGAGCATTTTCATCGTGTTCCGCCTGTGAGAAAAGATCCATAGCAATCCAATCTGGATCTGTTTTTCCATCACAGATGATGAGGATTTCTGTCGGCCCCGCCACCATATCCAAACCCACAGCCCCGAATACCATTCGTTTAGCTGTGGCAACATAGATATTGCCTGGCCCTACAATCTTATCAACCTGAGGTATGGTTTCTGTCCCATAGGCCATAGCGGCTACTGCCTGTGCGCCGCCAATGGTAAATACTTTATCTACTCCAGCGATGGCCGCTGCTGCCAGTACAATGGGGTTTAACTCGCCCTCTGGCGCAGGCACTGCCATAATAATTTCTTCTACACCGGCAATTTTTGCGGGGATGCAACTCATTAGCACAGACGAAGGATAACTGGCTTTGCCACCGGGAACATAAAGCCCTACTCTATCCAATGGCGTGACTCGCTGACCTAAGGTGGTACCGTCAGACTCCTGGTACTGCCATGACTCATGGGACTGGTGCCTGTGATATTCAGTAATTCTATCTGCCGCGGCCTGAAGCGCTTCGCGAGTGTCAGTATCGATTGATTCTAGGGCCTGCTGGAGTGCTTTGGAGGACACACAAAAGTCTTCTGCGTTTTTTAAAGTACGACGATCAAATTGGTTGCTGTAATCAATCAGCGCCTGATCACCCTGAGACCTTACCTGCTGAATAATCGCTGCTACGCGAGACTCTATGGTTGCATCAGAGACAGTATTCCATGCCACTAGGTTATCTAGTGTAGGGATAAAATCGCTATCAGACGTAGCTAGCCTTTTGATCAAAGGTTTACTCATGATTTTGAACTCACCGCCGCTTCTAATGCCGATAAAATCTCTTTAATTTCTGGAAATTTCGTTTTCATTGAAGCCTTGTTAACAATGACTCTTGAGCTAATTTCTGTAATCATTTCTCGCGCCTCAAGACCATTGGCCTTAAGCGTATTTCCAGTATCCACAATATCGACGATTTCATCGGCTAAATCCATGATTGGCGCAAGCTCCATGGCACCATACAGTTTGATCAAATCAATTTGCCTACCTTGCTGAGCATAATATTCTCTTGCCACTTTGGTATATTTAGTGGCTACACGAAGTTTGCCATCAGCAGGCTGATAGCCCACCGGCGCAGCAGTCATTAATTTGCATCGCGCGATACCTAGGTCTAGCGGTTCATAATAACCGTCACCCTGATGCTCCAGTAAACCATCTTTACCTGCAATACCTATATCCGCTTTTCCAAACTGTACGTAGGTAGGTACATCAGAACCTCTTAGTATTAAAATTCTGATATTTTCTTTATTGGTTGGAAATAGTAGCTTGCGGCTAGTAAATACATCATCTAAAGGCTCAAGACCGATTTTTTTCAAAAGCGGTAGAGTCTCTTTCAAAATGCGACCCTTGGTAAGGGCAATTGTAATTTGCGTCATAGGTCTTAACTATCTCATAGTTACTAAGATGGAACTCGGCGTATTCTAGCACCCAACTGGCTTAATTTCTCTTCAATGCATTCATATCCACGATCAATATGATAAATATGGTCTACGGCAGTTTCGCCCGATGCGACCATTCCCGCAATCACCAGCGCAGCGGATGCACGCAAATCAGAGGCTATAACCGGCGCGCCCGTCAAACCTTCAACTCCTGAAACCACTGCAGTATTGCCTTCAACAGCAATATTTGCACCCATTCGGTTTAGTTCTTGTACCTGCATATGACGATTTTCAAAAATTGTTTCAGTGATTCTACCGGACCCCTCAGCCACCGCATTAACAACACTGAGCTGCGCCTGCATATCTGTGGGAAACCCCGGGTGGGGTGCGGTTTTGATGTTCACTGCCTTGGGTCTTTTACCCTGCATATCAAGTTCTATCCAATCCTCGCCCTGAGTAATCACTGCGCCTGTTTCTTTTAACTTCAAGAGTACTGCTTCGAGTGAAGCTGGATCGGCTTTTGTGACCCTAACCTTCCCACAGGTTGCCGCAGCAGCAGCTAAAAAGGTTCCTGTTTCGATTCGGTCAGGCATCACTGTGTATTCTCCACCCGACATACTCTCGACACCGTGGATAGTAAGCGTGTCTGTTCCATAACCTTCAACCTTGGCACCCCAAGCATTCATACATTGCGCTAAGTCCACAATTTCTGGCTCGCGTGCGGCATTTTCGATAACCGTTGTTCCCTCGGCTAATGCAGCTGCCATCATTAAGTTTTCTGTGGCGCCAACTGACACTGTATCCATCAGAATATGCGCTCCTTTAAGACGTCCATTGGAGCGCGCTTTGATGTAGCCCTGATTGACCTGAATCTCTGCACCCATAGCTTCCAAGCCCTTCAGATGCAGATCCACGGGCCGGCTTCCTATAGCACAGCCACCGGGGAAGGAAACATTGGCCTCACCATGCTTGGCCAATAATGGTCCCAAAACTAAAATGGATGCACGCATTGTTTTCACTAAATCATAGGGCGCGATAAGTGAATTCAACGTACCGGCTTCAATGGAAATTTGCATACCATCATCGATACTGATTTTGACACCCAGGGCCCCAAGCAAAGCAATAGTGGTAGTTATGTCTTGAAGGTGGGGCAAATTACCAACAGTCACTTTATTTTCAGTTAATAGCGTTGCAAATAAAATGGGGAGCGCAGCATTTTTGGATCCTGAAATCCAAATTTCACCTTGAAGCTGGGTTCCACCCTCGATAATCAGTTTATCCATTAAATTTTCCTTCAAATGACTTAAGCAATTTGCTGCCATTCTTCTTTGGTAAATGTTTTCATATTAACCGCATGAATAACACCCGAGGCTATTTGCTCTTGTAAGGCAGCGTAAACCACCTGTTGGCGTTGGACGGTTCTTTTATCTTCAAAAACATTGCCCACAGCAATAATATTAACGTGACTACCATCGACCTCGACGCGAATCTCGCAATCTGGTAGTTGTTTTTCAAGAAGGTCTTTCACATCTTGTGCGTTCATTGAGTACTTTCCTGTATTTCGAATTAATTTATGTCTGATGTCCAACCCGTGATCACAACATCTAGATCACCTGATGATTTTTGTGCTGCCTGAAGAAATTGATTGCGAAATATATCGCGCAAATTAATCCCGCTAATCGACATATTAATCACCATCCATTCGCCTGTTTTTTTGCGTGCCATGGAATACTTTAAGGAGAATACATTGCCCGAACTGCGAATTTCTTGCTTTACCACAAGCGTTCTTTGACCTTTTTTTAATGGCTTTTGCTCAACCAATACAATTTTTTGATCTTTATAATTAATCAGCCCGCGACTGTAAGTTTCAATCAAGCCCTGCCGAAAAATTTGCGCAAAAAGCGCTATTTGCTGCCGGGTTGCCATGGCTTTGTAGGGCCCCATGACCTTTTTGGCAATATAACGAAAGTCGACCAAACCATCCATCAAACCTGAAATGGCCTCAAAATACTGCTTTTCATTTTTGGGATAATCTTTTTGATGGGCACCAATAATCTCAACTAAACGCTGAGAGACGACTTCGATTTTTTGATAAGGATCTTCGATGCTTTGCGACAGACTCGGTGGGGCAAGCAATAACATAATTAGCGCAAAAAAATTACGACGGCTATATTTGTAAAAGTTCATTCATCTTATCCGTTTGGTAGCAAAATTGAGCTGGCTTAAATTAAATTTTCTGCTGACATCTTTGATCGCGCACTATACCATTCTCACCCTATTGAATAAACAATGCAAAATGCATACTGGCCACTACATGATGACATTACTTTTACCCCTAGGCGCAATTATTATAGGCATGATCGGTCTTGTTTGGGGTGCAGATAGATTTGTGTCTGGCAGTTCAAGTATCGCTCGCACTATTGGCGTTTCATCACTAGTAATCGGTTTAACCATTGTTTCTGTAGGCACCTCTGCACCAGAAATCATCGTTTCAATTAATGCCGCGCTACGTGAATCAACTGCACTTGCCGTAGGCAATGCTTTGGGATCAAACTTAGCTAATATGGGGTTAGTACTTGGTGTCACACTCTTAATCACATCGATTCCTGTGAAAAAAGACCTTCTTCGAGAAGAGGGTTTAGTCCTTTTGATTGTCACTGGCCTGGCTGGCCTGTGCCTGTATAACAATTATCTTGGGCAACTTGAAAGCTTTTTGCTTATTTTCTTAACAGCGCCACTGCTTATTTTTGCTATCAAGTACTATCGCTCTAAACCCGATAACACAGAAAAAAGCACTGATAAAGTAGAAAAAACATCCAATATGCAGGCATTTTTTAGCTTTGTTATTGGCTTATTAGTGCTATTGGGTAGTGCAGAGCTCACCGTTTGGAGCGCTAAATCTATTGCGTCATCCATGGGTATCAGTGAGTTAGTTATTGGCCTAACCATAGTCGCTATTGGCACTAGCTTACCTGAGCTCGCAGCCTCTGTTGTCAGTGCCTTGCGCGGTCATCATGATATTGCTGTGGGTAATATTATTGGCTCTAACTTATTTAATCTATTGTTAGTCATGGGGGCGGCGGGCGCCATATCACCTATTGAATTGAGCGCTGTTGTGTTTAGCCGAGATTATATTGCAATGGCCTTGATGACCCTACTGGCCCTTGCACTCATCTTCTTGGCTTTACGAGCTCGACAAGAAGATGCTCAGCTTTCGAGAAAAGCTGGCATCATTCTTCTTGGCGCCTACGTTTTATATTATATTGTTCTATGGTTCTCCAGCGAGGGTGCCTGACTCTAAACACCCAGCCGAACTTTTGCTCTATAATGTGCTATTCATGAAAAAATACTAGTAAATTATTATGTCAAACCAACAGTTTATTTCATCAGGACAGCGTACTGTAGCTATGGAGATGCAAGCAGTAAATGACCTGCACAATAGAATTGATGCGTCATTTGTTACTGCCTGTGAAACCCTATTGACCTGCGAAGGCCGTGTCATTGTTACTGGCATGGGAAAATCTGGCCACATTGGCAATAAAATTGCTGCCACCTTGGCGAGCACGGGCACGCCTGCATTCTTTGTTCATCCCGGAGAAGCCAGTCATGGCGATCTGGGTATGATTACCAAGCAAGATGTGGTACTTGCACTATCAAATTCCGGAAACACTGCTGAAGTCATCACACTTTTACCGCTTATAAAGCGTCTGGGTATCCCTTTAATTAGTATGACTGGCGATGCAAATTCAGCCCTAGCGCTAGCGGCAGTAGCTAACCTCGACGTGAGTATTTCCGAAGAAGCCTGCCCCCTAAACCTAGCGCCAACGACCAGCACGACAGTAACACTTGTGATGGGCGATGCACTGGCTATTGCGCTGCTTGAATCTCGTGGCTTTAGTGCTGAAGATTTTGCTTTTTCACATCCAGGTGGCGCTCTTGGAAGAAAGCTTTTGTTGCGTGTGAGCGATATTATGCATGCCGATAACGAGGTGCCGCGAGTAACGCCAGAAACTCCTTTGCACAATGCTTTGTTAGAAATGACCGAGAAAGGGTTTGGAATGACCACCATCACCAATACTGAAGGAGAGTTGTTGGGAGTTTTTACTGACGGGGATTTAAGAAGAATCATTGACTCTAAAACTGATCTAAACGCAGTCAATATGGATCAGGTAATGACTGAAAACCCTAAAACAGTTAAGCATGATATGCTCGTAGCTGAAGCACTGACAATAATGGAAAAGGCTAGTATTACTGCTGTTGTTGTCGAGGATGCAAATAGTCATCCGATTGGCGTTCTACACATGCATGATATTCTTCGAGCCGGAGTCATATAATGAAAGAAAATTACCCCTTAGCAGTTTTAAAAGCTGCCCAAAAAATTAGGCTTGTTTTGCTTGATGTGGATGGCGTACTCACTGATGGTAAGCTTTACTATGGCAACAGTGGTGAAGAATTAAAAGCCTTTGATATTCAGGATGGCTTAGGAATTAAACTATTGCAGCGCGGTGGCATTAAGGTGGGGATTATTACCGGTCGCAGCTCAACGCTTCTAAAGCGTCGTGCTGAAGAACTTGCTATAGAGCCGCTCGTGCAGGGGCGAGAGGATAAATTAACAGCGCTTAACGAACTTCTCGACACAATGGATATCTCACTTGATGAAATCGCCTTTATGGGCGATGACTTACCTGATTTGGCGGTTATTCGACGCGTAGGTCTGGGCATAACACCCGCTAATGGGAACACTCAGCTTGTTAGCCAGGCATTATGGCAAACCGCTAAATCAGGTGGAAATGGTGCAGTAAGAGAAGCTGCAGAACTCATTCTTGAAGCACAGGGAAAATTAAAGCCCTTGTTAGCATCTTATCAATGATTAAACAGTTCTTCTTTACAAGCCTTCTTATATTGATAACTGGAAGTATGCTTCTTATTTGGGATAGTCCACCTGAATCCTTTTTACGCCCTGAGACAAATCTTGTGGATAAACTACCAAGTGCTGAAACCTATATGACAAATATTCAAACTTTGATATTTTCAACTGACGGATCAAAAAAATACTCGCTTACTGCTACCGAAATGGCTCTATTTTCCAATCAAATTGAAGCCAAACTGATAGCCCCTTCATTCGTTGCACTAGAAATAGGCAATCAACATAGTGAAGTCAATGTTACAGCCAACCAAGGACTGATTTCTAAGCGCTCTCAGGCTATTCAATTTATGGGTAATGTGAAGGCAAATTGGCAAGTCGATAAAGGTCCGGCAGCCTTAACCGCTGGAACATTTATTTATTCGATTGAAGAAGATAGTGTATCAGCAACCAATGGCATTCGATTAGTTACACCTGAAAGCGCAATAAGTGGCGACTCTTTTTCAGCTGATTTTGAAACCGAATTACTTAAAATTGAATCTGGGGTGCGAGCGACGCATGATGCTATATAGATCTTTATTAACCTTTTGCCTTGCCTGCTATTCATTAGAGGCATTCACAGCGGATAATGCAGAGGCTATATTGATAGAGTCAGACGCTGCAGAAAGGAATGGAAAAACAGGTCAAACTCAATATGTAGGCAATGTTTCAATTCGCCAAGGTTCGTTGATCATAAATGCCAATAAAGTAGATTTATATTACCAAGGGAATCGTGTTAGCCGAATTATTAGCACGGGAAATCCTGCAAACTACCAGCAAAATACACAATTGGGACAAATTTTAGCCAGCGCAGAAATAATTGAGTTTTTACCCGAGCATAAAGAAATACAACTTAAAACAAATGCCTCGTTATCGAAGGATGGCACACTTATCACGGGCGACAGCATCTATTATGATATTAAAAATGAAACATGGCGGGCAAAAGGTAATAACAAAAGTAACCAAAAGCGCATACAACTTGTAATACCCCCGCTTGAAAAGATTGATCAACCCTCTCCAATGAATATGGAAGGTTCTGAAAATACGGAAGAATTAAAATGACAACACTTAGCGCAAACCATTTATCAAAAAGTTACGCCAAGCGCCCTGTAGTTAAAGATGTTTCTTTCTCAGTTAACCAAGGTGAAGTCGTTGGTATTTTAGGCCCTAACGGTGCAGGTAAAACAACCTGTTTCTATATGACGATTGGACTAATAAAACAGGATGGGGGACAGATTGTTCTGGGCAATGAGGACATAACTGATTTTCCTATGCATGGCAGAGCAAGAAAAGGACTGGGTTACTTACCTCAAGAACCCTCTATCTTTCGAAAGCTGAGTGTTAAAGACAATATTCTAGCCATTTTAGAAACGCGCAAGGATTTAAGCTCTAAAGAGCGGCAGCATAAATTAGAAAGTCTACTCAATGAGTTTCACATTTCGCACCTAGCTGAGTCTGATGGTATGAGCCTTTCTGGAGGTGAGCGACGCAGAGTAGAAATTGCTCGCGCACTTGCAGCTGATCCTAAATTTATTCTCTTGGATGAACCCTTTGCTGGTGTTGATCCCATATCAGTTAACGATATTAAAGGTATCATTCGACATCTGAGCGATAAGGGCATTGGCGTACTAATTACCGATCATAACGTTCGTGAAACATTGGATATCTGTGCGCGCGCTTACATTATTGGCGAGGGTCATGTTATTGCAGAGGGTACAACAGAACATATTCTTTCTGACCAAAAAGTACGAAAAACCTACTTAGGTGATGATTTCACCATGTGATTAAATGCGTTTTATATGCGTTAATTATTATTAAACAAAAATATGGCAACTATAAATAATTATGCGGCAAGGCCTTCAGCTAAAATTTAGCCAACAGCTAAAAATGACACCGCAACTGCAGCAAGCTATTAAATTGCTACAGCTATCTACGCTCGACCTTCAGCAAGAGATAATCGAACAGCTCTACAACAATCCTCTCCTTGAATCAGATGAGGATGCTCCCTCAAATGAGCCAAGCACAAAGGATTCAAATAGTGATAAGGATGTGGACTTAAGTGATGATTCAGATCTTTACATGAAGGCTCAGGATGCCTCAGAGCCCTCATCTACCGAACATGACGGTGATTCGCAATGGGAAAAGCCTAATTCTGAAGAGCTAATATCTGAAAACTGGAACGATGTTGCCAACACTACAACTAAAACCGTTTCCAGTGATAATGACTTTAATTTTGATTCTGTCTATCAGGTCACTGAATCCCTTCAAGATCATCTGCGATGGCAACTCAATTTAGTTAATTTTTCAACTAGAGATAAAGCCATTGCAGAGGCCTTTGTGGACTCGGTGGATGATAACGGCTTTATATCTAAGGATCTTCATGACATCACCTCATATATTAACGATGAAAAATCAGAAGAACCGATACAAGATGATGAACTCATTGCTGTACTTAAACGGTTGCAACAATTTGACCCTCCTGGAATTTTTGCGCGCGACCTTAAAGAGTGTTTATCCATTCAATTAAATCAGCTGAGCGATGAGACCGAATACTTAGAAGCAGCTAAGCAATTAGTTGATAATTTTCTTGAGCATATTGCTAGCACTGATTTGTCTCGGCTTGCAAAAATAAGCCAGCTTGAAAAATCTGAAATTCAACAGGCAATAGAGTTAATTCGCTCGCTAAACCCTCGTCCAGGTGAATCACTTACGCCAGATGCAACTGAATACATCGTGCCTGATGTATTTGTGGAAAAATACAAGGACTCATGGCGTATTCGATTAAATGATAGCAATATCCCTAAGCTTAGAATCAATGAACTTTATAGTGATCTAATAAAACGAGCTGATGACAGTACAGAAAATCAGTTTTTGAAAAAAAACCTCAATGAGGCACGCTGGTTTTTGCGAAGTTTAGAAAGTCGTAACGAAACATTAATTCAGGTGACCAATGCCATTATTGATTTCCAACAGGCATTTTTAAATCATGGCCCCGTAGCTATGAAGCCATTAATATTATCTGAAATAGCCGAGAAACTTGATCTTCATGAGTCAACGATATCACGAGTTACTACTAAAAAATATATGGCAACACCGCAGGGAATTTTTGAATTAAAATATTTCTTTTCAAGTCATGTTGGTACTGCTGATGGAGGGGAGTGTTCATCCACTGCAGTTTGCGCTATCCTAAAAATGTTGATTGCTGCAGAAGTGCCTTCAAAGCCATTGAGTGACAACAAACTCACCACCCTGCTAGCAGATCAAGGTATTCAAGTGGCAAGACGTACAGTCGCCAAATATAGAGAAGGTATGAATATACCCTCTTCTAGCCAGAGAAAAAGATTCGAAAATAATGCGTAGATAAGGAGAACAGTATGCAAATGACCATCAGCGGACATCATTTAGATATCACCGACCCTATAAGAAATTATGTTACTGCCAAGTTATCCAAATTAGAGCGTCATTACGACCATATCAATAGTACAGCCGTTATTTTAAGCGTCGACAAATTGACCCAAAAGGCTGAAGCTACAATCCATGTGTCTGGCGGCGAGCTATTTGCCAATTCTGAACATCAAGATCTGTATGCTGCAATAGATGCACTTAGTGATAAATTAGATAGACAATTAATTAAATACAAAGAAAAACACAGAGATCATTAAATTAACACATGAAAATTTCTGACGTGCTCAGCCCAGAATTAACACGATGTGATTTTTCTGGGCGGAGCAAAAAACGCATTATTGAAGCACTCTCCCAGCTACTTGCCGAGCACCTTAATAGCGGGCATGAGCTATCTGAGCGATTATTTGATAATTTTGTTGCCCGTGAAAAATTGGGTAGCACCGGACTTGGCAAAGGTGTTGCCATACCTCATTGCCGCACATCAGGCGTCAAGAAAATTCATGGCTGTTTGGTCAAATTAACCCACCCTGTGGATTTTGATGCCATTGATGATCAACCCGTAGATTTAATTTTTGCCCTAGTAGTTCCTGAAGAAAAAAATGACGAACATCTGAATACTTTAGCTAGAGTTGCCTCCATTATGCAAAACGATGACTATCGTCAAAGGCTCAGAAACTGTGCAGAGGATGTGACACTATTTAACACCGTTTTGGAACTTGAACGCGGGAATAACCTATGAGACTTGTTGTTATTAGCGGACATTCTGGATCGGGTAAAACTTCTGCACTTAATATTCTTGAAGACGTAGGTTTTACCTGTATAGACAATCTACCCTCAAGCCTATTGCCCGAATTAATTAATCAGCTTAGAACCAATGATAACCCAAAAGAATTACTTTTAGCCGTTGGAATAGATGCCCGCAACTTAGTGGGAGATCTTAATAATTTCCCCAAGATTCTTACTATTATTGAGGGTTCTGGGGTTACTGTTGATGTTATTTTTCTTAAAGCACGTCGTACCGATCTGCTTCGTCGCTATTCAGAAACACGCCGTAAACATCCTTTAAGCAATGAAAATATCGGTCTTAAAGAGGCCATCGACAGGGAGGAAAGTATTATTTCCCCCATCGCCAAAATTGCCAATTTAACCATTGATACCTCTAGCCTCACGCTACATCAGCTTAGAGATTTAGTAAAAAATACCGTCGTACCCAATGATCAACAGCAGATGTCTATCCTGTTTGAAAGCTTTGGCTTCAAGGAACGTATTCCCAATGGTTCTGATTTTGTATTCGATGTTCGCTGCTTACCCAACCCTTATTGGAAAACAGAATTGCGAACTCAGACGGGTATGGATGATGGTGTAATAACATTTCTAGAGAGTCAGGTTGATGTTGCTTCAATGCTAGCAGATATCATTGGTTATTTGACGCGCTGGATTCCAAAGTTTCAGGACAATAATCGAAGCTATTTAACCATCTCTATTGGCTGTACCGGTGGACAGCACCGCTCAGTCTATATCGCCAATCGACTGCATGAGCACTTTTCAAAAAAATACAATTTGGTTCAAGTTATTCATAAAGAACTTGCCAGTAGCTAAGGTTAAACTTCCCCTATGATTAGTCGTAATTTACCTATTATCAATGAACTTGGACTGCATGCGCGCGCCGCAACCAAGCTAGCCGCTTTAGCCGGGCGGTATGAATCAAGCATAAAAACTGGTGTAAAAGCACCCCTGGTGGATGCTAAAAGTATTATGTCACTACTGTTACTTGCCGCTAGCCAAGGCACTGAGCTTACTTTTGAATTTGATGGGCCTGACGAAACTGAGGCCTGTGATAGTATCACCGAACTGCTTGCTGACTATTTTGGTGAGGGGCAGTAAGCTTATTTTTCGCAACCTAAAATTCAAGGCAAGCCACGACATTTTAGGTTAAACTACGCTATCACTGTTGCTTACTAAGGGACTATTGAAGGAATAGATGCATGACTCAAGCAACCGAACAGAATAATTTACTATCAAGATTAGATGGCGCCATTGATTCAGTGACGCTTAATCAAGTCAGGCATACCCTAAATAATCTTTCCCCGCCAGATATTGCCCATCAATTAGAAACCGCACCGCCTAAGTTCCGTCGCATTCTTTGGGAACTCGTAGATCCTGAAATTTCAGGTGAGGTTCTTCAAGAGTTATCCGATGAAATTCAACTTGAGTTTCTTGATGAAATGGATAGTGCTGAGGTTGCCTCTCTAACTGAGGGCCTAGATGTTGATGATATTGTTGATATCCTTCAGCAACTTCCCGACCGAGTAATTCCTGAAGTACTTCAGGCAATGTCCATACAGGACAGACAGCGCGTAGAGTCAGTACTTACTTACGATGAAGATACAGCTGGCGGCCTAATGGATACCGAAGTAATTACGGTTCGTCCAGATATTACAGTGGATGTTGTTCTGCGATACCTGCGTCGCTTTGAAGAAATACCTGAAATCACCGATAACCTTTTTGTGGTCAATCGCGACGATACCTTTGTGGGCAATTTACCCATCGGCCTGCTTCTTACTTCTCCTCCGACAACGAGAGTTAGAGAGGTTATGAACACTGAGGTACGCGCAATTCCTGTTGATCTAATCGATACCGATGTGTCTCAACTGTTTAAGCGTTATGATTTGGTTTCAGCTCCCGTAATTGATGATCAAAACCGTTTAGTTGGCCGAATCACTATTGATGATGTGCTGGATGTTATTGTTGAGGACGCAGACCATTCATTATTAGCGATGGCTGGACTTAGCGATACTGAGGATACCTTTTCTTCAATTGGTAAAACGGTACCTCGGCGCGCCGTTTGGCTGGGTGTAAATCTACTGACTGCACTATTAGCCTCCACAGCCATAAGCCTGTTCGAGCAGACATTAGACAAGCTGGTGGCATTAGCTATATTGATGCCGATTGTAGCAAGCATGGGTGGCGTAGCGGGAAGCCAAACTTTGACTGTGGTTATTCGCGGTATGGCACTTGGTCAGATTGAACGCGGAAACATCAGCTGGCTACTTAGCAAAGAATTCGCAACCGGGGCCCTCAACGGACTATTGTATGCAGTTATTGTCGGCTGCGTAGTGTCCTTATGGTTTCAAGATGCCACTATGGCCCTAATTATTGGCCTGGCTATGGCTATAAATTTAATGGCTGCAGCACTTTCAGGTACCCTTTTACCCATTTTATTAAAATCCATTAACATCGACCCTGCGCTTGCCGGAACCGTTATTCTAACCACAATAACTGATATTGTGGGCTTTATATCATTTCTTGGTCTTGCCACAGTATTCCTTACCTAATGACTGACTCCGATATTGAAATAGATGATCTACCCAGTAGATCTCAGTTAAAACGTGATAGCCAAGAGCTGCGGGATATGGGTGAGCAACTGGTTTTAATGCCGAATGCTCATCTGGATAAAATCACACTGGATAGCAGTCTTCTGGCAGCTATAAAAGAGGCGCGACGACTTAAAAATCTTGATGCTAGGCGCAGGCAGATTCAATACATTGGCAAACTCATGCGCAATTTGGATTTAACAGAAATAATACATTCTGTTGAAAAACTCAATCATCAATCACAGACATTTAGGCAGCATTTTGCCATGTTAGAGCAGTGGCGAGATCGCCTTATTGCTGAAGGAAATAGCACCATTGAAGAATTTTTAATAGCCTACCCCAATGCTGATAGACAGCAAATACGCAATCTATCAAGACAAGCGGGTCGGGGAAAAACAGGTTCCGCTAAAACTAAATTATTTAAATATCTCAAAGAGATAGCTGAATAATTTTTTTAGCTTTTTTATTCCGTTAAATCGGCGGCAAATATTTTATCCACCGAAACCTTAATATCATCCCAAGAACCCTGAAGCTTATAGCTAATACTTGAGAGTCTATCCACCTGCTTTTCCACTAATTTACTAGTAATATAAACACCTAGTGCAGCTGGAAGCCCTCCGGCTACTCCAGCTAACCAGGGGAGGTTTGTAGTTACCGGCAGGGTAGCTACCAATTGCGCATTTGCTGTTTCATCGAGCATATTAAAATCACCCGCTATGCTCATGCGCCCTGATGGCATTTTCATTTTGAGAGGCTGCTTCATACTTAACAAACCACGATTAAAGCTCAGCGTTCCATTTAAGCGGTCATAAGCTAGATTCTTGCCAACAACATCAGAAAAATCTAACTTTAAGCGGCGTAACCAATTAGCAAAATTAAACAGCCCAACCAATTTAAGTGCTGTACCCGCTCCACCGGAATCTTTATAAAAGCTTCCCTCAGAAAGATTGAGTTTTAGCTCGCCCTCGAGATTAGATTTGTTAATTGCCCAGGGGACATCAGGCCACATCATATCGGCATCTAACCTTCCTGATTTACTGTCTAAAACAGGAGACATACCCATGGCATCAAAGAGATGACCAATATTATCCAAACCTATAGGACCAACCAATTTACTCAGATGCTTCTCACCGTTATAGCCCCAGAAAAAATCTGTGGGAGCCTCTGTAACAAAGGCTCCGGGTTTCAATCCAAAAATACTCCCGGAAATATTGCTAAATGATGCGCCTGATATTTCTGGCCTTAACTGAAAAGATACCGAGCCTAAGTCTTTGGCTGCTAAAAATAGTTGGTCAACAGAAAAATCCACCGCTGTGACATTGCGCGGATCCATGACTTGCCCCGAATCATCAAAATTCTTTTCAAGCATTAGCTTTGTTAAATTAACCTCAGGAACCTTAGTGCTATTAACGGGTAAAAGTACCTTCCCAGCGGCTGTATCACTACTAAATACTATTTCAGTGTTTGTAGTTAACGGCTTAATTACTGCGCTAATATTTTCAAATCGAGACCCATAAATTTGCCAGTAATCTAGATGGAGATCGAATTCGGTTTGTAATCCATCAGATGTTTTTTTGTTGGCTGAAAACAGTTCTGTGACTGGTTTCCACTGTTCAATATCAATCGTTGATAAATGAGCACCAATAATAAACTGATTCGAATCAGGTCTAATATTATTGCGATCAAAACTGATACTGCCACGATCAAATTGGCCTAGATTGTAATGAATATCTGATGTCCACAGTTCACCTAAATTAGACTCTATCCTACTTAGGCTAGGGTTAAATTGAAGCCTGACCTGCAATTCTTTCAAACTATTTTTGGACTTAGCAAATGGTGCCGGCAAATTAATTGCGACACCCTCAAGATTGCTCGAAATATTTAAACCAAAACCCTCCTTTGGATTACTGGATTTATTCGCCAACAGAGCATTTATTTCAATAGCGCCTGAAATTAACTCATCCCAGGGTATATCAATAAATTTATTTAAATTTTCAGGCATTACTTTGGTATCAAAACTGAGCTGTTGCCGATTATTATCTTTAAATAAACGCGCGCTTAGGGTCTGACCCCATAAATTAGCCGCTAGTCGATCTGAGACAATCCCCTTAGTATCAGAAAATTCTATTTCTGCAGAAATATTCTGGAGTGAAATAGGCGAGTCGGTAATTTTCATCGCACCATTATCAATTTTTGAAACGATTTGATACTGGGGTATCTGTTTTTCTGATAGTTGATTGGCTTTGATCGGCAGCTCTAAATGGACTAGGGTTTGTGTATCACCAGAAAATGTCCAATCTTTCATTGGACCCAAATTCTTCTCCAACGGAGACTGAGCTAGAATATTCACCATGATAGATAAATCAGCATCTAGCAAGCCATCAATAATCCATCTTTTGTTGTCTGCTAACTGATTGTGACCATAGCGAACTGTTGTATTGGTTAGAGCAGCCTGTTCTATGTCTGCTGAGATAATTCTGCCGCTAAAACGACTATCATCAACCAAAAATAGGCCATCGACTTGATTCAGTTGCGGCCATAACGGATTAAATTTAATCTCTGCAAACTCGGTATTTAATAGAAGCTGCATAGTTCTAGATAAACGATTTTTCTTTGGTGGGCCACTTCTAAACAGTAACCCAAATTCACTAAGGTTACCCGATTTAACCGACTTTTTAACCCAATCTGAAGACTTCTGGGGCATTGTAAACGGCAGATACTTCTCAGTTAAACTTAGATCTAAATCGCGCGCACCAATCAATAAATTTAGCTTCGGCGTTCTATCATCTCCCTGCCGAGGCTGCTGAATAGCAAATCTAACCTGGCTATCCCCTGCCTCTATCTTTGTGGAAATAGCATCACTGATTACCTCTAACTGTTGCGCCGATTGCCAGTCAAAGTAAATGGTCCCCTTAGCTTCATTGATTGGTAGATAGTCTTTATAGGATTTTGGAAAAAATATTTCAAAACCGTCCACATCTGATATATGAAATAGACCCTTTGACTGATTTATCTCCAGATATCCATTAATGTTTTTTAACCCAGGAAATCCTTTGTAAGGCTGTATATTACAGCTGTTTAGATTTGCTGATAAATAAAATCCATTTTTATCGCTACCAATACTGAAGGCAGAAAGACGGCCTTTTGGAACCATACTCAAAAGACGATTCCTAACTGCCTCAGATACTATCTCACCCTGACTTAATAAATTGGTTAGTAGCTCTAAATCTACATGGTTAAAAGAGGCATTAAATTCCTGCCAGCCTAATCCCAGCTGCTGAGTAACCGATATATCAATAGGGTTAACCTCAGCAGAACCCCAATCAAACTTGAGACCCTGCAAACTAGCTCCCCAATCACTTCCAGGGACGTACCATCCAGTGAGCTGAGTTTTTAACTTAGATACTGGTGGGATATCGTTAGCAATCCAATTTAGCGGAATTTTAGAAAATTCAATTTCACCCTGATAATCAACTTGCCAGCCAGGTTGAATATCAAGCCAAATTTCACCTCCAGTTTTCACCTCGGAATACCCCAATGTATTGGCTAATTCTGGAATAAATGATTGAGTAAATGTTTTTAATGATTGCGTTAAATTCAGCGCTTCAAAATTCAAATAGCCCTTCGCATAAAAGTCACCCCCATCTGCAGGATCGCCATAGGCTTCGAGAATGAATTTTGCAGGTAAGCCGTCTTTCTCAAGACGCAAAGACATCTGAGAACGGTTAAAATCAACATCATTTTCAATTAAAACCTGATCACCATACAGCTGTATTTTTCGGCCCGAATAAGAAGTGAGATTGAATATAATTGAATCAAGACGAATTAACTGACTATAAATAAAGGGCTTTAAAATAAGCGCTAAGTCCTGATCAGACTGCCCTACAAAACCTTTTAAGCGCCATTTTCCCTCGGCATTTTCTACCAAACTTAATTCTAGCTTTTCCACTGTCAGGTCACGCCAAATGGTTGTTTGGTGCTGAATACTTTTCAGAATATCTAAATCTGCGCGACCCTGCTCTAAGCGAAATACCGATTCTCCATCAATATCAATCAGATCTACTGCCTGTAACTCAATAACGGGAAGAAGCGCTGGCCACTCGCCACTGATTGGACTTAATTCAACTTGCATCCCTGTGGATGAACTAATCAAAGTTTTTAGGGCGGGTCTAAGTTGGTCTAATTGACCAATGGATTGACGGCCAATAAAGATAATGATGATCATGCCGACAACCATCATTATCGCGACCAGACCGAACCATCGGGCTAGACGCTTCAATTTACTGGTTATCTTGCTGGCCATTAAACTCTTCATGTTGAAATAATTTTAAACGCATCGCTATCTGTTATATTTTGTACGCAGAGTTTAACACTACATCCGACGTTAGCCTCATATTGCTTTATTTGAACGGCATAATTTTTTTGTAGTATTTGAACAACTGCGGCAGAAGCATATACCTCTATCGCTGAACAGGCTTTACTCACTGCTTTTTTACTGAGCTGACGAAGCACGTCAAAGGCTAATGTATCATCAGACTTAACAACCCCCTTATCACTACATTTAGAACAGGGCACGCAAAGGGCCTGCCTTAAGCTTTGCCCTGTCCGTTTGCGAGCTATCTGCACTAACCCTAGCTCCGTAAAATCCATAATAGTCGGCTTAGTCTGCTCCTTAGTAAAGGCTTCTTGCAATCGCCTAATTACCTGACGTTCAGCAGCTGGGTCTGCCATATCAATAAAATCAATAATAATTATGCCCGATAAATTTCTAAGACAAATTTGCCTTGCGGCAACATCAGCCGCTTCAAGGTTTACCTTCAAATAGGCTTGTTGGTCGTCAGTATCGCCCACATAAGAAGCACTGTTCACATCAATAACTGAAAGCGCTTCTGTTTCCTCAACGACCAATGTCCCACCACAATCTAAAGCTACTTTTTTTGCCAAAGCCTCATTAATTTGATGCTCAATATTATTGCGATCAAAGAGATCTTTTTGTTGGTAATTCTCGGTTAGTTCAACCGCTATATTCGAAGCATAATGCTGAGATAACTGATTTAAATCCTCATAAATTTCAATGCAATCAACGATTATTTTGAGCGGCTCTAAATTGAAACTGTCTTCAATTAAACGTTGGTAAATGGGTGGTGCTGCATGCAAAAGAACTGAACCTTTATCCATCCTTTTTTCTGATAAATTATTCCACAGGCGATGTATTAACTGGATATCAAAAAGGAGCTGTTCTTTGCTTAACCCCTTGGCAACCGAGCGTAAAATAAAATGTCCTGAAAAGCCCTCAGGCGCAATAGATGAAGAAAAAACGGTTTCAAAAGTTTCAGCAAGCCTCTCTCGCTCTGACACATCTTTAATCTGACGTGAAATAGCCAGTTTCTTTCGACTCTGACGATAAACTAAGCTGTGTGATGGTATTGATAAATCAGTTGTTAATACTGCTCCCTTATCCATCAATGGATCTTTAACAACCTGCACTAAAATCGTTTTTCCTGAACTAAGAATGGACTCAATCTTGGTTTTTTTCTCAGCCAAATGTAGATTATCAACGTGCAAAATAGCGCTACGCTTATCACCTATATCCAAAAATGCTGCCTGTATGCCAGGCATCACACGCATCACCTTTGCCTTGTAGATATTACCAACCAAGCTCTGTTGTTCGTCACGCTCGATAATAATCTGCTCAAGCAGGTTTTTATCGAGCACAGCGATACGGGTTTCCCCATGGACTCTGTTGATTAGAATTTCTCTAGACATAATTCAACTTTAATTCAGTGACTGCATGACAAAAAATTATTTTTTATGAACTGTACCCCAAATAGGCACTTTAAATGTTTGTAGTAACTGTGAAGTCTGCTCGATAGGAAGACCTACCACACCGCTAAAACTGCCGCTTATTTTTTCTACAAACACAGCACCCAAACCCTGAATAGCATAGCCCCCAGCTTTGCCTGATGGCTCGCCAGTCTTCCAATAGTCTAAGCATTCCTTGGGGTCTAGTTTGCGGAACTTTACATCGGTTGCAGATAACTTTAAAACACAACGCTGGTTATTTCCCATAGCGACTGCGGTAAGCACCTGATGCGTCTTTCCCGATAAATCAGCTAGCATGGCTATAGCCTCCTCCTGATTTTTTGGCTTACCATATATTTTGCAACCTAAAACTACCGAGGTATCAGCACCAAGCACAGCCGTCGAACTGTCCGCCACGGAATCAATCACATGCTGCGCCTTTTCTTGAGCCATTCTCTGAACATAGTCAATTGGTAATTCTTGCGACATAGGTGTTTCATCTATATCGGCAGGTGCTATCTGAAAAGCAACACCAATTTGCTGCAAAATTTCAGCTCGCCGAGGTGATGCAGACGCAAGAATCAAATCAGTCATGAGAAAATTACTCAGCCAAAGTCTGTAAATTAAGGTTAATTTTGATGTGAGTAAAACTGACTCACTAGTTTATCGAGCGGTATCCAGCACAGAGCGGAAATAATACCTAGCCAAAAAACACCATCTAAGAATAATGGCTTTTCGAGCATAGCGTTCATCACTGCCTCCATAAAGGCCACCAAAATCACGAGCATAAACACTAAAATCACCCGCTGGATCAACTGAAGATAAACCACAACTCGATGAAAGAAAATTAATATTAGACCGCTAATTGAAAATATCAGCACATGATAACCAATGACCGAACCCAAGACTAAATCAGCTAATACGCCAGTCAATGCGGCAAACTCCACACCATAGCGTTCTGGAAAATACAGCACCCAAGCGATCATGATCAAAAGAAAAAAGTTGGGTTTTAGATGCAACCAGCTTCCTGAAATTGGAAATAATTGCAATACCAATGCAACTAACAGCATGGCTATTAAGGGCCCTAATGTATTATCGCTGTTCATTGACCACTCGGATCATATCCCCGTCTTTCAGGGTGAACACTAACAAAAGATGTTTACTTCTATCGAGCTTTGCGGAGGGCTTGAGCTTGATTTCCATAAATTTCTCACCGGGATTCTTGATGATAGATGATACTGTACCCACCGGATACCCCACAGGGAAACGCCCACCTAAGCCAGAGCTTACTAACTGGTCGCCCTCTTGGATGTCCACCGTCGGGGATATAAACCTGAGTGACATTTGATTGTAGTCTGAGGTACCTTCAGCTACGGAGCGCAAGCCATTTCGTAAAATTTGAACTGGCAATGCATGATTAAAATCAGTAATCAACAATACCTCACTGTAGTTATCATAAATCTTGTTTACTTGGCCCATCAAACCCTCTGCATCAAGCACGGGCTGACCCACATAGACGCCATCAACCCTACCGCGATTAACGGTTACAAAATGATTAGAGGGATTAGGGGACACGCCAATCACCTCGGTAACTAATACACTTTGGGTTAAGAGCTCTGTCGCATTGAGCAATTGCCGTAAGCGCAAATTTTCAGCAGCTAATTCAGCACTTTGTTGCAATTTCCCCAAAAGGATAAGTCGTTCTTTTTCAAGACTCACGTTTTTTTGCTCTAGCTGATCTCTTGAAGTCGAGGTGATAAATACCCAATCTTTTACTTTAGAGGGAAAATTAGACAGTATTTGTACAGGAATTAATAATTTTGATATTTCAGTTTTTGTGGTTTCAAAAACTGAGGTATAGGTATCCAGGGTCAGAAGAAGGATACCGAATAAGAGCGCGAAAAAGGTTTTTCGAACTACTGAGGATGAATTAACAAAAACGTTTTTAATGAGCGCACTCCAAAACTAAGCTCGACAACAGGCATCATCTTCCTGCAAAGCCCTTAATACATAAGCATGCCCGAGCCTTTAGCACCCATTATTTCTAGCGCTTCTCCGCCACCACGAGCAACACAGGTCAATGGCTCTTCCGCTAAAATAACCGGCAAACCAGTTTCGATAGCCAGCAGCCGGTCTAAATCTTTAAGGAGTGAGCCTCCACCGGTTAAAACAATACCCGTTTCAGCAATGTCAGAAGCGAGCTCGGGAGGAGACTGCTCTAAGACACGCTTAACCGCCTGAACAATACCCGATAAAGGCTCTTGCAATGACTGCAAAATTTCGTCACTGCTTAGTACAAAACTTTTAGGAACACCCTCGGCCAGGTTACGTCCTCTAACTTCAATCTCGCGCACTTCTTTTGAAAGATAGGCGGTACCAATTTCCATCTTGATACGCTCAGCGGTACCATCACCAATGACACTGCCATACTTTCGACGAACATAGTTACAAATAGACTCATCAAATCGATCGCCGCCAATTCGTACAGAGTCTGAGAACACCACACCATTAAGTGATAAAATCGCAATTTCAGTGGTACCACCACCAATATCAACAACCATAGAGCCAACCGCTTCTTCAACAGGCAAGCCTGCACCGATAGCCGCCGCCATAGGCTCTTCGATCAAAAATACTTCCCGTGCACCGGCACTGAATGCGGATTCTTTAATGGCACGCTTTTCGACTTCTGTCGCGGTACAGGGCACGCAAATAAGAACACGGGGGCTGGGTGGCACAAAACTTTCTGAATGCACTTTTCGGATAAAATGTTGCAACATTTTTTCAGTGACCTGAAAGTCTGCAATCACACCATCTTTAAGAGGACGAATTGCAGTGATATTACCCGGCGTTCTTCCCAACATACGCTTAGCGTCTGTTCCCACTGCTTCAACCTTTTTCTCACCGTATTGCTCTCGGATGGCAACCACCGAAGGCTCATTTAGCACAATGCCATGCTCGCGCATGTAAATAAGGGTATTCGCAGTGCCTAAATCAATAGATAAATCACTGGAAAAAAGGCCTAAAATTCTCTTAAGTAACAACATTTTATCAATTCCATGGGTGTCGCATTCACGCGATGTATTAGCAAATGGTTATAAGCAGGAAACTATCAGGTCATTGCTTCGATAGCAAGTGCAAAAATAATCGTTTTTGACTACAAAAACGTTTCATATGAGTCATTGTAGCAAGTTGACCTAAAAAAAGTGGTTTTTAAAGCATTTCAGGTGTGATTTTCTTTATGCAAAACTAAACTCAATAAGCTTTATGTTGTAAACTAAGCTTTTGTGAAATTGATAAAAAAGAACTCTTATGAGCATTGAAAAGCAAACCATTGAAAACTTAGCCACCTTGGCTCGTCTCGAGATCGACGATCAGCGTGTCGAGGAAATATCCCAGCGTCTTGGCAGCGTCTTGGAGTTGGTTGATCAACTTCAGGCAGCTGACACCAACAACCTTTCGGATAACTCACATGCTCCACAGGCAACCCAGCGTCTAAGAGAAGATAAGGTCACAGAATCTGACCAAAGGGATGCATTTCAGGCTATTGCTCCCGATACTGAAGACGGCCTTTATTTAGTGCCAAAAGTCATTGATTAACCCTAAATTGCACGATTGAGCTGAGTATAGAATGCACAACTTCACAATTACTGAATTAATAGATGGCCTAAAAAATAAGGTTTTCTCTAGCACTGAGATTACCCAACACTTTTTGGCGCGCATCAAAAAATTAGACCCTGCTTTTAACAGTGTTATCACTCTGACTGAAGATCAAGCAATTGAAGCAGCCAGATTGGCTGATCAACAACTGGCTGAAGGTGATCCCACACCACTGTGTGGTATTCCTATATTACACAAGGATATCTTTTGCACCAACGGTGTTCGCACCAGCTGTGGCTCTAAGATGCTAGATAACTTTGTTCCACCCTATGATGCAACGGTGGTAGAAAACTTTAAAAGTAGCGGTGCAATCATGTTGGGCAAGACCAATATGGATGAATTCGCTATGGGCTCATCCAATGAAACTAGCTTTTATGGCCCTGTTAAAAACCCCTGGGCAACCAATTCTGTTCCTGGTGGCTCATCTGGCGGCTCAGCTGCAGCTATAGCGGCGCGTCTTGCACCAGGTGCAACTGCAACTGATACCGGCGGCTCAATTCGACAGCCCGCGGCACTCTGTGGTATTACCGGATTAAAACCCACCTATGGTCGAGTTTCTCGCTGGGGCATGATTGCCTTTGCTTCAAGTCTTGATCAGGGTGGTCCCATGGCAAGAACCGCAGAAGACTGTGCACTGCTTCTAAACTGTATGGCCAGTTATGATCACAAAGACTCTACCTGTGTCGATCGCCCTGTGCCAAATTACAGCGCCAACTTGAGTGATTCAGTTAAAGGCCTGCGCATTGGTATTCCCAAGGAATATTTCTCTGAGGGTCTGAATGCAGGGACAGAAAAAGCCGTAAGGGAATCTCTGGCTGAATACGAAAAAATGGGCGCTGAATTAGTTGAAATCAGCCTACCCAATACTGGGCTATCGGTGCCGGCCTATTATGTCATTGCGCCTGCAGAAGCCTCGGCCAATTTATCTCGCTTTGATGGCGTGAAATACGGTCATCGCTGTGACAACCCCAAAGACTTAGAAGATCTTTATCGGCGCACCCGAGCTGAAGGCTTTGGTGATGAAGTTCAAAGACGGATACTTATCGGCACCTATTGTTTATCTGCCGGCTATTACGATGCCTACTATGGCAAAGCCCAGCAAGTGAGAGAGCTTATTCGTCAAGACTTTACCCAGGCATTTGAAAAAGTTGATCTCATTATGGGGCCTACCTGCCCGTCACCCGCATTTGAGTTTGGCTCCAAAGGGAATGATCCTGTGGCGATGTATCTAGAGGATATTTACACCATCTCTACCAACCTTGCGGGTCTACCCGGAATGTCTCTCCCCTGCGGTATGGTGGATAATAAACCTGTGGGTCTACAAATTATTGGTAACTATTTTGATGAGGCGCGCATGCTAAACGCAGCTCATCAATTTCAGCAGGTGACTGATTGGCATCAACAGGCACCCGAGGGAATTGAATCATGAACTGGGAAACTGTTATCGGCCTAGAGGTGCATGTTCAGCTCGCCACTAAAACCAAAATATTTTCAGCGGCAAGTACGGCATTCGGCGCTGAACCCAATACTCAGGCTTGCGCCATAGATCTAGCCATGCCGGGTACCCTTCCAGTGGTTAACCAGCAAGCTATTGATTACGCGGTAATGTTTGGCCTCGCTATTGATGCTGAAATTGGCAAAACCTCGGTTTTCGAGCGTAAAAACTATTTTTATCCCGATCTACCCAAGGGCTATCAAACCACTCAGCTCGAAAAGCCAGTGGTTGGCCCAGGTACTGTGGATATTCAACTGGATAATGGTGAAACCAAGTCCGTTCGCATTCATCATGCGCACCTTGAGGAAGACGCTGGTAAGTCACTTCACGAGGGTGACTTTAGGTCCGGCGTTTCAGGTATCGATTTAAACCGTGCGGGCACGCCGTTAATTGAAATTGTTTCTGAACCTGACATGAGTAATGCACAGGAAGCCGTAGCCTTCGCTAAAAAACTGCATAGCATCGTGACCTCACTGGGAATCTGTGATGGTGAAATGTCGCAGGGCAGCATGCGTTTCGATGTCAACATCTCGGTTCGACCACAGGGTGAAACAAAGCTAGGAACGCGAACAGAAACTAAAAACTTAAATTCATTTAAGTTTATGGAAGATGCCATTCACTTAGAGGTTGAACGCCAAATAGATGTTCTAGAAGATGGCGGCGAAATCAAACAGGAAACCCGTCTATACAATGGTGAAACCAAGGTTGCACGGTCTATGCGCAGCAAAGAAGAAGCCAATGATTACCGCTACTTCCCCTGCCCTGATTTATTACCCGTTGTGATCAGCGATGAACATGTTGAACAACTGCGCTCAAAACTACCTGAATTACCTGATGCCAAGCAGCAGCGTTTTATAGATCAATATGATCTATCTGAATATGATGCTGGCGTTTTAAGCACCGATGCCACTGTAGCTAATTATTTTGAGCAAGCGGCTTCTCAGTCAAAAAGTGCCAAATTGGCAGCTAATTGGGTCTCGGGAGAGTTAAGTGCGCGACTCAATGCTGAAAATTTGAGCATTGGTCATAGTCCAGTCTCTGCCGAACAGCTCGCAGGCTTAATTATTCGTATCGCCGACAATAGTATTAGCAGCAAAATGGCTAAGCAGGTATTTGATGGCATCTGGAATGACGAGGGTGATGCTGACCAGATTATTGAAAAACGCGGCCTAAAACAGGTATCGGATAGCGGTGCATTGGAGGCCATGGTGGATGAGGTGCTGGCCAACAATCAAGCTATGGTTGATGACTATGTCAATACTGATCCTGACAAGCGTAAGAAAAAACTAGGCGGCTTTATGGGGCAGATAATGAAAGCGTCCAAAGGGCAGGCCAATCCTCAGCAGGTCAGCCAAATTTTGGCAAAAAAATTAGCTGAAAGACTTTAAGACAGAATAAAATTTTAAGGAAAGTCATGTCAATAAAAAAAGATAAACAAAAAGTTCTCGGTGAAGTATTTGATGATGAACGCGTTAAAAGTTTTCTCGATTACCTTGCTCCCGAGGGTGTAAGCCGTGATTTTCACCTTCTAGAAAAAGCCTATCGCGGTATGAATATTGACAACTTTGTCAGCTTCGTCGATTTTTTTAAGCAGGCGGGGTACGATCTTAACGCCACCAATCCCGACGGCTTAACCATGGTACAGATCATGAATCAGCACAAACAGGGTCTCGACTACGCCCAGGCAATGATGACAGCCGGTGCTAGCGGGTGATAGTCGACCCGAGAACCTTTAAAACAGTTCTCGGATATGTCCTAACTCGCATAGAAAAATTCACTGGCTTTAGCCTTAAAGGCAGCCAGTTAGAGGCCATTTTTAACTATCTCCCCATCAATTCTCAACTAGCCACTTCAGGCCAGCCTACAAAAAACCAGCTTACGTCTATTCAGCGCGCAGGCTACACAAAAATAATCAACTTAGCGCCCACCAATGTCGAAAACGCATTAATTAATGAAGCTGCTCTAGTGGCCGACTTAGGTATGGACTATATCAATATACCCGTGGACTTCAAAAACCCCACCGAACAGGATTTTGCGCAATTTGTGTCGCAGTTAAAAGGTAATAAAAAAACTTGGGTGCACTGTGCAGCTAATATGCGAGTTTCCTGCTTTATTTTTAAATACAGAACCGCTATCTTAGGTACCAATCAAAATCATGCTCAGGCTGACCTTAGAAAAATTTGGCAGCCGAATGCTGCCTGGAAGCAATTTATTGCTAAACCAGTCACCCACTAGCCAACGTAAATCCAAACTTAAACAGGGGCGCTATTATGAAATTTTTAGAAAACCACCAAGAGCAAGCCTATGCTCTGCTTCGCATTACTGCTGGCTTTATGTTTTTGCTTCATGGCACACAGAAATTCTTTAATTTTCCACAACAATATCCCTATGGTGAACTCAGCTTTTTAACTATAGCGGCAGGCAGTATTGAGCTTATTGGGGGTGTACTAATTATTTTGGGACTGACCACAAGAGGAGCCGCCTTTCTTTGCAGTGGCACCATGGCGGCCGCCTATTGGCTTGTTCATGGCACTCAATCTTTTTACCCTATAGTGAATGGCGGTGAAATAGCCGCACTCTATTGCTTTATTTTCTTGTTTATCGCCTGCAAGGGTTCGGGTATCTGGAGCATGGACAATAAATAATGTCCTCTGATTACTATGGCTCATAAGAAACTTAATCTTCCTGCTAAAACTTGCCCCGTTTGTGAGCGCCCCTTTGTTTGGCGAAAAAAATGGGAGAAAATTTGGGATCAGGTTAAGTATTGTTCTGAGCGATGTCGACGCAATCCGAAAAAATAGGTAACTCACAATAATGACTAGCAGCAATTCACAAATCATAGACACACTGATCATTGGTTCAGGCCTTGCCGGCTTAAGTGCCGCCAGCAGGCTAAGTGCGCAGGGTTTAAACGTTGCTGTTATCGACAAGGGGCGCGGGGTAGGCGGTCGCCTTGCCGCCAGAAGAATAGGTGATGCTGTCTTTGATCATGGCGCACAATTTTTTACTGCTCGATCTGAACAATTTAAGACCTGCGTTGATCAATGGATAAAATCAGGCGTCGCTGAGCAGTGGTATCAAAGTTACCCCGGGCAACCCAACGGTCATCCTCGCTATCGAGGTGTCCCTACAATGGTATCCATTGCTAAACATTTGGCCAAAGACCAAACCGTCATTCAGTCTACCAGAGCACTGGAGCTTAACCATGATGGCTGCAATTGGATTGTAAAATTAGAGCCCGAAGAATCGATCATTGCGCGTTCAGTGATTATTACAAGTCCCGTGCCTCAAACCTTAGACCTAATCGATCAAGGTAATAGTCAATTACCTTCAGATATCATTGAGCGGCTACAAAAAATTCAATACGAGAGCTGTATTGCTGTTATGGCGGTTCTAGATGCTCCCTCTATGCTTGCAGACCCCGGTGCCTTAGCCTTAGACAGAGGGCCAATTGCTTGGATTAGCGATAACCATAAAAAAGGCGCATCGCCACTCCCCGCATTGACCATTCATGCCAGCGGTGAATTTAGCCAAGCAAATTTTAATCGCGATCGCATCGAGGTCGGCAAAGAACTTATTGAGTTAGCCAGACCATTGTTTGGCCATTCTAATGTGAGTGATTTTCAGGTTCATGGTTGGCTTTATAGCAAACCCACTCTCACTGATGATGAGGCCAGCTTTTTGTTAAGTGAGGATCTTGAAATGCCACCGCTTGTGCTCGCGGGCGATGCCTTTGCGGGCCCAAGATTTGAAGGCGCTGTTTTATCTGGATGGTCTGCTGCAGAACAAATTAAGGATGTACTATTACTATAATAACTAAAGGGGAATAGCTAATGACTGCAACCGAAGCTGAATTGAGAATACAGTTAGCTGCTTGCTACAGAATTTTTGATCATATGGGCTGGTCAGAAATGATCTATAACCATATCACGGTGAAAATTCCTGGCGATGATGAGCATTTTTTAATTAATCCCTATGGCTTGCACTACACAGAAGTTACTGCATCCAATCTGGTTAAAGTTGATATTCAAGGCAATAAAGTCGATGACAGCCCCTACGCAGTCAATCCCGCCGGCTTGGTGATTCATACCGCAATTCATGCTGCGCGACCAGATATTCACTGTATAGCGCATACCCATACTACTGAGGGCATGGCAGTCGCCTGTTCTGAAGAGGGTCTTCGAACCGATAATTTTTATTCCGCACTACTTAATAATCGCATTGCCTATCATGATTTTGAAGGCATTACGGTGATGGATGATGAAAAACCCCGTCTCGTCAAAAGTCTTGGCGATAAAAATATTTTAATCCTGCGCAATCATGGGTTATTGGTTGGCGGAAGATCCGTTCCCGAGGCATTTCAAACACTGTGGGGGTTACAGCGCGCCTGTGAGGTTCAGGTGGCGACTGATGCGACCGGTAAAGCCCCTATTCTTATTAAGGATGAGGTATTAGCCAAAACTGCACAGCTTTTGAATTTACAAGCTATGGGTGGGCCTGCCGGTGCTTTAGAATTTAATGCCCTCACCCGAGTGATCGAAAAAATTGATCCTAGCTATAAAGAATAACAGGCTGAAATCCTAACAATCGACTGCGTATTAAAACAGTCGACGCATTAACCATTTAGGCATGACATTCAGTAGCCAAGCCACATAGCGCCAACGCTTGGTGATATAGATATGTCCCTTTTTCTTCATTAGCCCAGTCACTAACTGGGATACTGCTCTCTCAACAGTAGCAGTCCAAATAGGGCTTCCCTGCACCATAGGTGTATCTACAAAACCAGGCTCTACGGTGGTCACTGTGATAGGTAATTTCGAATATTCTGCTCTTGAGCGCATGCCATTGAAATAGCTTGATACAAAAGCCTTGGTAGCCGCATAGGTCGGCGCCATACCACCAGACATATGTGCCGCCACAGAAGAAATCCCCACTAAATGTCCATTGCCCCGTTCACGAAAATGATTCATAGCCACCACTGTGAGTGCTGCAAAACCACGAATATTGACATCTATCATCTCGCGCTCGACTGGCCAATCAAGTTGCTTTTCCTGCTGCCCCACCCCCGAATTGAGAACAATCAGTTCAACATTACCCATTTTATTAATGAGATCCGTTAGCTCATGTTGCGCTTGCTCGGCATTAGATACATCTGACTGAGCGATAAAGTGCTCACCGGGAAGAACAGTAGATAACTGCTCTAACTTTTCTAAACGTCTAGCAACAAGCCCCAATTGATAGCCCTTCCTAGCTAGCTGGACCGCTAACTCATACCCTATTCCGGAACTTGCGCCTATTATGATTCCCTGCTTCATGGCTTTTCTCCGTTATTATTTATTTTTTATAGTTCTTGGTTAAGTAATAATAGATTTTCAACCCGATTACCCGATAGCAAACAACTTTTATCCACTTGCAGATAGCCTAAAAGTTTAGCAAAGTCATGACGCGTATGGGGATATAATTTGGGTGGCTGAGAATCATTAAGCTGATGATAAAGCGCATCAATTTTACTGATGCCATACTCTGAAAATACCATTTTTTGACGCGCATTGAGCTGCCCAATACAATGAGCTCTGGTTTGATTATGGAAATGCGGCGCCAAAACCTCTAAAAAGGCTACCATTGCGGGAGCACTTAAATAACAAAATATATCCCAGAATAAAATCACATCAAACTTAACATCTGCTTGGATATTTAGGCTACTTTTAAAAAGTGCCACTCGCTCAGCTTGTGTATATTCAGGGTCATTATATTGGTCTAGATGTGAATCAATAAGCCCACAAAACTGTAAGCGGCTCTTAGTTTGACCAAAGAAATTCACTGTTGCTGATAAAGCCATGCCCATATCTAAAATTTTAAGGCGCTGATCGTTGGTTATTTGACTAAATAATGGTGCCAAAAGCGAGGAAGACAGTTGCGTATTTTCAACACTAATTTGAAGCTCGTCCATTAACTGGGCTCCATAGCAGAGGTTCCAGTAACCGGTGGCGTGGGCGGTAATTTTTTAGGCCTGTTTTCACTCACAGGTTCTGAAGCAGTTTCCGCTTGCTCAATAGGATTAATTTCAATGACTCCCTTATATTTAGCGCCATTTTCTAACTCAACTCTGGCGGCTTGCAGGTTGCCAATAATTGTTCCTGTTTTTGCAATAATTATCCTATCAGCTACGCTTATTTCACCAACTACCTTACCCTTAACCAATAAATTATTAGCGGCAATATCACCATCAGCGAATCCATTAGTACCAATAACAACCGTATACTTTGCAGCTTGAATACTGCCCTTAAATTGACCTTCAATACTCAGATCACCTTGGCAGTTTAACTGACCTACAATGGCAACCGCTTCAGCCACCATTGACTGCTTTTTTTCATCCACTTTTATATCAAAGGATTGTTCTGAGATAGTGGGCAACGGGGGCCTTTCCGAGCCAAATCGGTGAATAAATGAACGAACAAAATTGCCAGCCTGTGCAACTATATCTTTCATTAGAGTTTCTTATTATTTGCCTAGTATTTAAGGGTTAATCCTAACAAGCTAGGGGGCATTCCTCCAGTAAAGAATGTTTTAATTGGAATGTAATTATTCCAACCCTAAAAATCCCCCCGACTGATGATGCCACAGCTGAGCATAGACACCCTGTGCCTCCATAAGCTGTTTATGGGTGCCCTGTTCTATAATTTCACCCTGATCAAAGACAATGAGTCTATCCATGGCAGCTATGGTTGATAGCCTATGTGCGATAGCGATAACCGTTTTGCCATCCATGAGTTGATATAGGCTTTTTTGGATAGCTGATTCAATTTCAGAATCCAATGCCGATGTCGCCTCATCCATAATCAAAATAGGGGCATCTTTTAAGATCACCCTAGCAATTGCAATACGTTGACGCTGTCCACCCGAAAGGGAGACTCCGCGCTCGCCTACATGGGCATCATAGCCAACCCGACCCTCAATATCTTTAAGCTCAAGAATAAATTCATGGGCCTCGGCTTTTTTTGCCGCCTCAATCATTTCCTCTTCTGTTGCATCGGGACGACCAAATAAAATATTTTCTCTTACCGATCGATGCAGTAAAGAGGTGTCCTGAGTTACCACAGCAATATTTTGTCTCAAGCTTTCCTGCTGTACCT
>ERZ1039804.167-NODE-167-length-42700-cov-34.037777_pt1 | contig 42700 bp, 34 predicted proteins | sample MGYA00383089_ERZ1039804 | MGnify/ENA primary metagenome ERZ1039804 (study PRJEB29581, sample SAMEA5548359) | metagenome | biome: marine; feature: coastal; material: water | depth 1 m | study: Short-term variability in the microbial, nano- and picoplankton...
CGTTTAGCTCCTCAGCGATGTCGCCGAAGTTAGCCATGAAGTCCTGCTCCATCTTGACGATCTGCTCGTAGATCTCATGCTCCTGCTCAGTGTGGAGAGCAGAAGGATCAAATACTTCGAGAGCCTCGTGAATTCTGGTCCCCATCTCAGCGGCGGCGGATGTGCCATCGCGGCCTTGATACGCAGCACAAGCGGCTACATACTTCAGGCTAGATGGTGAGAACTCCGCGTGGCCCCTGCTTTGGTGGTCTGGTTGGTTACTCATTATTTCCCATAAAGAGTTACCTCTTCTGTTACATCTCTCATAATAGCCTCAAGACCTTCACTTGGGAAAGAAACATCCTCTCCTTTTTCTACATAGTCCTTAAAGACTTTCTGATACCGCTCTCTACCGACTTCGATTAACCAATTCCTAACTCTCCAATAAGAAGCATGAAGAGAAGATGAGGTATCGTGTTCTCGGTCAAAGTCTTCAATCGCTTTAGCTAGCCCTTGACTAGCTTTGCCTATAGAAAGAATTCTATCTATATCTTTAACTGCTTTTGTTGACAGTTTCGTTTTATTAAGTTTCATAATTTGTTTTTGTTTTTGTTTTTGTTTTTGTTTGTTTTCCCTTTCGAGTATTTACTATCTCTCTCTAGGAAAGAGTCGTGTTTGCTTGGGTATTGATCCCAAAGAATGCTGTAACCAGACCTAATCTGTTTCGTATCAGTTCTTTTTATTTTCATTGTATTTCAGTTTTAGTGGTTAATTTGAAGTGAGCTAGAGAAGTTACTCAATACGTCCTTAGCGTAAGGAGTGGCATGCCAGTAACCGACTTTGTTTTTGACGCCGTTCTCCACCTCGACTCTGAGTTCTTGTCGGGTCAGGTTTAGTTTTTGCAACGCGATCATCGCCCCATAAATCTTAGCGCGGGAAGACTTGAATGCTCGTCCTACTTCTCCCGTATCAACGCCGTCCTTAGATGCGATATATGCGAGCATCGAAACACGATCTGTTTGGGTGATACCAGCTTCCAGCAGGTGTGCTACAGACACCGCTATATTTTTTAATTGTGTCATGGTTATTTTTCGACTCGGCTTATAATGTCATCGACTTTATTCTTTAACTTATCCCGCTTACTAACAGTCCGACTAATCGCTTTATTAAGCATATCGATCTCGTGACGAAGCAACTTAACTTTCATCTGTTCTTTCGTGGTTAGGTATTTCTCTGTTTTCATTGGTGTAGAGTATTTAGGTTATCCGACTTCTGCTCAACAACACGCATAACGTGTTCTTCTATCGAATCGCTGGCAACAAGAATCTTTTGGATGGCGTCACTCTTTGCCCCGTTGCGGTGAATGCGCCCTAACGCTTGCAAGTGATCCTTGACGTTAAAGGTAGGCGAGATCAACGAGATCCGTTGGCGGTTGCCGTTGATGTCGTGTAGAGAGATTCCAGTCCCGCCAGCAGCAGTATTAATAACGAGAATGTGTTCTTCATCTCGTTGGAAAGCATCGATGATGTCCTGCCTGTCATCAATTTTTTGGCCCCCTTTAATGCACATACACTCTAGTAGCTCACAGAGGGTATCTACGGTATCTGTAAAATTAACAAACAGCACAACGCTATGGCCCTGCTCAACGTAGTCCTTAGCCATGTCCGCCATGTCTTTAGCCTTGAGTGACTCAGCAAGCTGGCGTGCGCGTAGGAGGTTGACGAGAACCCAATCGCTATCTTCGACGGTTCCATTCTCTAAAAGATCGGTAATGATCTCTGGCGTGATGCCAAGATCTTTATAAGCCTTCGCGATCTTAGCAGCAGAACCAAATGCAATCGGCTCAATAAATACTCGGTTCTCTTTAAAGGAATCAGGAAAGTCGTCCACCGTGAGCCGCTTAACATTCTTGTTATACATGACCTTATTAAGGTCACTGAGTTTGGTCTTACGTCGTAACTCCCATGCGTTCCACTGGTTTTGTAAACAGCCGTATTGCATCATCCAACTGAACCAGCTCTTGAGACCGTCTGACGCTTTGTTAAGGTTATGTAGCCCTAATGCGAAACCGATTGGTCTCATCTCAGTAGGGTCTTCCGCAGCGGTAGCTGACATCGCGTGGACAGCGTAGCCTTGAGTGACGAGCGAAACTAACAACTGGGCGTTCTGTGTGTAAGGCCCCTTACACTTGTGGACCTCATCTACCAGCACCAACGTATCGGACGGTAGGTTCCACGTCATGATCTTCTTGCCGCGTTTGGACATGTAGTCTGTTTTGCCCGTCCGTATCTTCTCGTAGTTTAGGACGAACAGCGGCTCGATGCCAGTCTCCTTGAGTTCACGTTGCCATGATGGAATCACTGCCTTCGGGCATAAGACCGCAACGGGTCTACCTAAGATCTTAGCCAGATGAGCGGCTACTACTGTTTTACCAGTTCCGACATGGCTAGTGTCGAGTGAGTTTAAACCTAACTTATGCTTCGCTAAAAAGAAGTCGAACGCCTCTTGCTGCTTTGGATATAGTGTCTTCATTTATTGTCTATACACAGACAAATAATTGAGACGACTTACTATGTCCAGAAAAAGTTCAACTTTTTCTACTACCCCAAATATATCGGGCAATAAGGTAGGCATCGATCATGCCGTCGTGCGGCGTCCGGCAGCGTTTATTAGCTAGCCAGTTCTCCGACGGCTCTAGCTGGTTTGCTAGTTCCAAGGCAACTTCTTTAGTCCTACCTTTAGGGACTTTACCTAACATAACTTTCTGCCACTTGTGAACAGACACGCGCATTATGTTTTCGTAGTCGTGGGACTCAGCCATCCCGACTAACTTACCAAACGAGATCGCCATTGATCGAACCGCTTGGCTGCTCTTAGCGTGAGCTAAAGGTTCTTCTACCGCAAAGATAAAAGGTGTGTTTAGATCCATTATCCATTGATGAACTTTACGGATGTCGATTTCTTTCTTCTTAGACATCTGAAGAGTCGGCATCCTAATCTTATCAATGAGGCTACCATCAAATTTAGATATTGCACAAAGTCCGCCATCTAATCCGTTGTCGATACCGACGATCATTTTTCAGGACAATATAAATTGTCGCACTCACCACCAGAAACTGGATTACTACAGGTGCCACACTCACGCTCCTCACTAAGCAAAGCCTTCGCAAGGATCGAATAGTTCACAAGATCCTCACACGCGTCATCAACTGATTCGCCAGCTACCTGTAACTGACCATCGTTCACGAACGACTTAATCCGCATCAGTTTATCCTGCATCCTCAACAGGAGTCCGGTGACCGGATGGAGGCCCAACGACTTCGCTGATTTGAAGTTCGCAAGGGCATCTACGGTTCCAGCACCACCGCAGTAGTCGCTGTTCTTTGCCCGCATGATGTCGAGCGTTTTCTTACACGTCTCTTCGTGTAAACGGAATAGGGTTTCGGGTTTCATTTTGCTGGTATTGAATCTCCTCTGATTAGAAGGCCATCGCCCTCTGCTGGAACTAAGACCCTGATCCCTTTCGGCAGGGACTGCAAGTAGAATACTTCACGGGCCGTTGACGGCTTCACGCGATACCAAAGTCCGTCAGCGGTATCTACCGGAAAACGGAAGTCCGCTCCTTCATCTATTCGGGTAATAAACTTTGGCCCTACCTCTGGTTCACGATCTTGGAACATTGCAACACTATTAAATCTCGTTTCCGGTCTCCGCGTCAATCGTTTTTTTCTGCCTAATCGCTCCTCCGCCTTTATCTGCTTTGGAGTTATTGAGGATAGAAATGTCAATCTGCATCTTGCTAGTCCCACCACCAGTCTTAGCGTTGAGTCCTAAGTTACGCCTAATGAGCTGGTCGAGTTCTGACATCTCGCGAATCGTCTTAGGTCCACGCAGTGTCTTCATAGAGTCGCGCAACAACTTAATTCCGGCTGCCGCGATGTAGTGCTGGTATTTATCGGCTGGCGAGTTCTGCGCTTCTGCGATTTCGTTCAGAGTAACGTCCTCTTGTTTGGATGCACGGAACCTTTCTTCCACAATAGCTGAACTCATCGTCTCGTTAAAGTGTTCTTCAACATCCTCTTTAAGCTGGTCCTTGTCAGAGTCTGGTTTCAGGTGTTCTTCTTTGATGTCCGTATTGTGGATCAGGTTGTCGAGAATCTTACCTTCTACCATGTCTCCGTTCATCTTAGCAGCGACTCCATGTTTCTTTAACCACTTACGTATTGTATTGCGGTGGACCCCAATGTGTTGACCAATCGCGCTATTACTGTAACCTTCTTTGTTAAGGCGCAGGGCTTCAGCCTCGCACTCTCTAATAGGTTTTTCAGACATCCATTAAATTATGCCTTCCGAAGCAGAAAAGCGCAAGCGCGTTCTAGAGCCACGCATCGACCCACAATCTAAGCAAATGGACGTTGGTGGTTTAATAATTCCGCCGACAAGTCTACTGACCTCTTTATTATACGGCTTCGCTCACCACCCTAACGACAAGGCCAAAGAGTTCTACTTCTGGAGAGTTTGCGACGAACTTTGGAATAGGGAAGAGCTACCGGAGAAGATGATGGTTCGTCATCCTTGGGCAGAAAAGATGATTCGGGCTGCTATTAAGCACAAGTATCTCGCTATCGGCGGCTCCGCTTCGTCGGGTAAATCACACACGATGGCCGCGTGGGGTATCGTCCAATGGCTCTGCCAGCCACGCGACACACTAGTCCTGATGACCTCTACCACGCTACGGGAAGCACGAAAAAGGATATGGGGTTCAGTTATGTCTTTGTTGTCAGTGATCGATGGTGCGCCCATAAAGATTCGGGACTCAATCGGGAACGCCGCTTACGTCGATGAAAACGGCACGCTTATCGAACGGGCTGGATTATCACTTATCGCGGCGGAGAAATCTAAAACACGCGAGGCTATAGGTAAGTTTATTGGTATCAAGCAGAAGCGTGTAATTATGATTGGTGATGAACTTTCAGAACTTTCTGAAAGTATATTGCAGGCGGGTCTTACTAACCTTTCTAAGAACCCGTTCTTCCAAATGATCGGGATGTCTAACCCGAACAGCCGATTCGACGCTTTCGGCGTATGGTCAGAGCCAAAGAAAGGCTGGGAGTCTATAGACACGCAGACCGCTGACAGGTGGACCACGAAATGGAAGGGCCACTACCTCCGACTCGATGGGGAGCGCAGTCCTAATATCACACTAGGAGAAGTTAAGTTTCCTTGGCTACCGACCGCTGAGAAGCTGGCAGAGGACAGGGCGTTATTAGGACCGGAGTCTAGAGGCTACATGCGAATGGTCCGCGCCGTCTTCTTCGACTCCGACGAAACAACCGGAATCTACTCAGAAGCAGAGCTTATCAAAGGAGGTGCGATGGGCGAAGTCGATTGGGCGGAGAAACCAACCACCGTTGCCGGAATCGATCCGGCTTTCACTAACGGTGGTGACAGGACTATTATGTATACCGCTGAAGTAGGCTACGCCCGAAACGGCCAATACGTCTGCAAGTTAGGAGAAGCCATACACCTCAATGATGACGCCACAAACAAAGCGGTTCCCCGCACATACCAAATCGTCCACCAAATTATCGATCACTGCAAACGTAGGAATATCTCTGCTAACAATGTGGCTCTCGACTCGACCGGAGCAGGTGCGCCCTTCTGCGACGTTCTGGCTGGCGAGTGGGAGAGTTCGTTCATGCGCGTTACCTTTGGCGGAAAAGCTTCCGACAAGAGAGTCAGCATGAACAGCCAACTTACGGGAGCAGAACTCTATACTAATAGAGTGTCGGAACTCTGGTTCGTCGGCAAAGAACTGCTTCGGACACAGCAGATATATGGCGTAGCTGCGGATTTAGCTAAGGAAATGTGTGCCAGAAACTACGATATGACGAAGGGAACAGGCACACTCAGAGTGAAAATCGAATCAAAACCAGAGTTCAAGGCTCGGTTTGGTAGGTCACCTGACTTAGCTGATGCCGCGTTCCTTGCTCTCGATTGCGCTCGCCAGCGTATGGGACTCGTGGCCATTGACCCACCGAAAGACGATAAGGATGCGGGATTCAGGAAACAGGTTTCGATTAAGAGCCTAAGTGGCGCACTCAATAATCCCGATACCAGCTTACTCAGCTAAAAAACTTTTTCAAAACCGCTTGCGTATTTATAACATATACAAAAAATACTCAAGTATATAGAGAAAAGTTTTTTTACCGAAATCCCGAAGATTGACACTTTTCCCTAAAACCTGTATCTTCTGCCTGTGGCGAATAAGCGTTTCAAGAGGCTACCGTCTGGCCGTATCCAATATCATGGCGAGACCTTTGCGGGCTTTAATAAGCCGAAGCGTGCGCCAAAGGGATCTAAAAAGAAGTTCGTCGTATTAGGTAAAGAAGGCGACAAAATCAAAAAAGTCGGTTTTGGTCATCGCGATTATAGTGACTTCACAAAACACAAGAATCCCAAACGTCGGGCGAACTTTAGAGCTAGACACAACTGCAAAACTGCAAAAGACAAAACAACCGCACGCTATTGGGCGTGCAAAAAACTTTGGTAATCATGGCGGAAAAAGATAAATATTATAAAGATGCTGCGGCTAAAGATGCCGAAGCGAAGGATATATTAACCAGTTCCCGTATAACTTCTCAAGGTCAAAGAGATAAGTTAAGTAGCATCTTGGCTGATAGAACCAAGGCTTTTGAAGAGCGGAGGAAAAAAAGTGAAGAAGAGGACGCCGCGAGAAAAGCACGTCTTAAACAATATGAGGAACCCGAGAAACCCCTTGACTCATATGATCAAGGTATGGCTGAGTTAGATGCTGCTACTGCCGCGTTTGCCGCGAGCGATAAAAAACTTGAGCTAGATAAAAAAAGAGGTATCGCCTCCGAGCTTAAAGACTTGTCGAATCGGGGGGCTTTGACCTCCGACCTCCTAAAAGGTTCTCGCAAAAAAGCAATAGATGCTGGTATATCTGAAGATCAGTTTAACACGTTCTTAGAAAAGAATAGTATCCGCGAGCGTGGTTCTGCGTTTTCTTTTAAGAAACCCAAAACCGGAGAAGGCTTATTTGACCAACCCGCCGCAGCCCCAACATCATCAGCCGGAGCTGCGGCAGCCCCAACATCATCAGCCGGAGCTGCCCAGAATGTCCTGTTTCAAAAAGAGTTCGGGTCTGGACTAGATGCTTTAGCTGCTATGCAAGACCCTAACTACGAATTAGGTAGTGGGTCGTCTCTTCTAAAACCATCTCGCGCTATTGGACCTAAGAGCGGTAAGGCCCGTAGGGCTTACCGTAGACTCCGTCGTCAGGGTTACGGTGCAGCCGCCCAGCAGATGGCGATGGCTGGTGAGGTGGCTCGGACGGGGGAGCGCTCTATTGACACACCCGCTGCTCGTAAGCAGAGAATGTCTCAGAAAATTATAGCTGGTCGAGAAGCCCAGAATCAAGATAAGATCATGGCTGGCTCAAAAAACATGTTTGACGCGATGGGGGTGAAGGAGCCAAAATCGAACGACTCGATAGAGCAACAAAAAAAAGTGGGGGAATATGAATCTCCTTTAGATAAAACACGAAACAAAAACCCCGAAAAACCCAAGGCGTCTGGAAAATATCAATCTCCTTTAGATAAAACACGAAACCAAAACCCCGAAAAACCCAAAACGTCTGGAACGTTCCTTTATGACAAAGAGGGTAACGCGATTTCACTTGATGAAGTGGAAAAAAGAGCAAAAGGGCCTGTTTATTATGATAAAGACGGTAACGAAATGATGATCAGTGAATATCAGACTGCGGAATTTAGGGATTCAAATGGTAATGGTATCGAAGATCGTAGCGAAGGTATTTACAGAAAGAGCGACTACGTAATAAAACCCAAAGGCCCACGTCCCAGAGGCTTATAGTTTATATGATTAATTACAACCAAGACATCGCACCACTTCGCCAGCAGTATTTTCCAATGCTTATGGGAGAGAGAGGTTTCGACCAAGCGATGAAATATCGTCAGGAAGTCATCATGCCGATGCAGACGCATACGATGAAGATGCAATCGCATGCTATGTCTATGCAGGCGCAGGATCTTGCCAACGAAAAGCTGAAGTTTGATCTCATGCAGTCTAGGCAGAAGGCTAAGTCTCAGCTTGATTTCATGGAGAAGCTGCCTGACTTGATGGGTCGGATTGAGGGCATCACGTCTGACCCTGAAAAAGATTCTTACACCGCGACTAAAGATTTGATTGGCCTACAGATGGAGTATCTTCCCTCTGCACAACATAACCCACTTATTAGCAATCTGTTTAACTTTGCAGGTAACTCTATTAACGTAGACCGTATCCGCCAAGAAAAAGAAGATCGTAAAGAAAAAGAAGCAGAGTCCCGAAAGTTTGGTCGTATGTCTCAGCTAGCTCAGGTGGGAGCTGTTGACGCTATAATAGCTGCCGCTGGAGAAGAAATAGATCCAGAAGAACAGGACTACGTGAGCCTTGGTCAAACGTATAAGAGTGCCGGAGCTGCAAAAACAAAAGCAGCATCCGACAAGGCAGCAGCAGCCGCCGAATCTGCGGCTATAGGTAGGGCATCCTCTACTTTTAAATCGTATGAGTCTGCATTACGGGGTATGACTGTTAAATCCACGCAGACAGACTGGTCAAACATGACTGCACCTACAGCAGGGGATATTAAACAGATTAGTAATCAAGTCTCTGAAGGTTTCGATATTGGAAAAGCTAATAAACAAGAACTAGCAGCGACTTATATAGACGTGATGAGGAGATTCGGTCGCAATCCAGATAAAGCTCTTGTTTTAGAAGCGGCGGAAAATGATACAGAAAATCTTTATAGAGAAACTTTAGAGAAAGTCTTAGAACAGCAAAGGCTTTTTGGCCAATATGGCCAACCTGAAACGACAAGTAAAGTAGATACAATCTTTAATACCTAAACACCACTTAAACTACAATCTAAACCTTTTCAGCTATGACTGATTTGAATTCTTCCCTTACCGACTTCGATAAGTCTCTAATCACAGAGGCTCCAAAACCACCCGAACTTAAACCCTTTTCTGTTTGGTCAGAGGAGAATCAATTAGCTGAAGCTGACCCTCAGAGCTACGTCCAGTATTCGGATTACGTTCGTGAAGGTTACCTCAATCAAGGAGCCTACACTCCTAATGTCGAAGAGGAGATTAGCGGATCACTGAATTCTAAGTTAGCTGATTTCGGTGTAGCTGATGAGGAGAGCGTCCAAGCCCTTACTGCTACTAAAGAGCCGTCGTTTGAAGAGAAGTTTGAGTATGTTCGTTCTTCTATAAATAGCGATGAAGAAGATTGGAAGACTCTTACTGATTTCAAAGCAGGTGATGAAGTCATCTCCGCTGGTGGGACTGTAAAGCCCTTCCAAGATAAAGTGGCTGGTCTTAAAGAAAGATCTGAAGAAATTGTTAACCGCCGTTACAACGACGTTAAAAGATCTTTGGTGGAGAGTAACCAACTCCCACTAGCCTACGTCACTAATGAAGAAGGCCAGCGCGAACTATTAGTTGGCGACGCCGCTGAGAACATGACCGTGACTCAGGCGATCAAAGCTTCTAAGATTGGTGGTGTATCATTTAAGGATGGATTGGTAGCTCAGAAGCTTCTTTCGCCTATTGCAGGTCTTGATATTAAACTTTACAAATTCAAGAAGATCACCGAGATCTCTGAAGGCATCGCTCAGTTAGCTCAACAAGATGCCTCTGTTGCAGAACACGTTACTGGACACACACGCCAACTCGCTAGAAAGGACCGTAATGCTTTCGATTCTGTAGGAGCAACTATTACTAGTGGAGTTAGCGATCTATTGACATTTATTGGTGCTGAATCAGAAGAGAGTAACGCTGAAAAAGAAAGAATATTCTTAGCTAGCCACGAATCTTTTGACAGCACTGTTGAGTATATCACTGAGAAGCTGAACGCCTCCGGAGCCAATTACAATACTAAAGACGTTCGTGATGCTTATGAATCGCACGTTATCAATGAGGGAGCCAAGCGCGGAGTTTTTAAACTACATCAAGACCCGTCTGAAGCAGGGAAGAACCTTTACAAAACCGCTCTCGGCCCTGTCCTGAACCCCGCAGTGTTTGCCCGCGAAGAGGACATGATTAATACTCTTGCCGCGCATCCTGAACTTACGGCGCAGCAAAAAGAACTTTTTACCAAGAACCGTGTTGATGTTCTTAAACAAAACTTTGCTAGTTACAGTAAGCTCTTATCTGAATCTGCCGTTGGTGATGAGTGGACAAAAGCTCTCGTAGCCGGAAGGCAGGCTGGAAGAGACGACTTAGATGTATTCGACGAGTTTGTTGCTAAGGACGAGAACTTCAATGAGTTCACCGACAGTGTTAAAGGAATCGCCTACTCTGTATGGGATTCTGTTGCCAGCCTCCTCTACATTGCTCCTGCTGTTATGGGAGCTGACTGGGCTAAAGACGGACTTGCTGATGCGAGTCAGAGACAATCAGATCGCCGCGAGGTCGCACAGATTTTTGGTGAGCAATATGGTTTGTTCCAAGACGTAGCCGAAAGCGTCGCTCCCCTTATTGTGGATGTTGCTGCTACGACTGCCTTGTCTTCGGTTACCGCCGGAGCTGGTGGCGCAGCTTACTTGGCCGCAAAAGGTGGGGCGCAGCTCACCGCGAAGGGTTTAGGTAAAGCACTTACTAGTAATGTACTTAGAGCTTCCTCTAAAGAAGGTCTTGAGAAAGTGGCGGATAATGCTCTCGCTAAAGGTCTCATCAAGAAGTCACTGGAAAAAGGACACCGTGACAAGACCATCGAAGCTCTTCAAGCATATAACAGTGAAGTCGCTAAGAAGTTTGGCGTAACAGTTGGAACCTTCGTCCCAGCAGCGACCCGAAGCGGTGCGATGAGTTATGGTTCCCTTTACAACCAACTACGTAAAGATCCTGACCTTACTGAAGAGGAAGCTCATGACAGAGCATTAGGCTTCGCCCTTACCTCTGGCGCAATCACAGGTGTGATCACGTCTAGTTTCAGTGCATTGGGGCGTGGTGGTGTTGAAGATGCCCTACTTAAAGGCATGACCTTTAAAGAATCTAAAAAGCTTTTCCAAGCAATGGGGAATACGACAGGGATCGCCAACGAGACCGTCGCCGCCGCTATGAAAAAAGTAGTGGGTGATTCCATCAAGAAGTACGGAGCTACCACTCTCGGAAAGAAGGTCGTAAAGAACGCAGTCGATGAAGGTCTTGAAGAAGGTATCGATCAACTTGTTAATTCATTTGTTGAAGACGTAGCCCTCAATCAAGACACGCCGATGCTTGAGAGAATGAAGCAGGTGTGGCACGCCGCACAAGTTGGCGGTATTCTTGGTGGGGGTGTTCCCGCTGTTCAGGCCGCTGCGAGCCGCTTAGGGGTGACTCCGATGGATCAGCTAGAGCAGCGTATCCGTGTGCAGAATGAGTTCGTTGAACAAGTTTCTTCTGAGCTTGAAGGAACTGGTAGCCCGCTTGCTGCTAGACAAGTCCGTGAGATCATGATGTCCCGTGTCAGGGACCGTAGACCTTCTGCGCCCGCACCTGAAGTTCCTGATACTTTAACTATTACTGACCAGAAAGTAAAATCGGAACAGAACGCTAAAAGGACTCAAGAGATCGCTCAAGAGATATCAAAACTAGATGACCAATCAACCTTACCTAAGAAGGCGGAAGAAAGGGAAGCTGAAGTTGCTCAACGCGCACAACGAAGAGTGGAGTTGGAGCAAGAAGGTGTGGCTCTATCGGAAGAGCAACAAAACCTCAGAGCTTTGGAGGGAGCCCCTACTACCTTTGGTATTCCTCCCGTCGATCAGAAAGTAACTCCAGAGGCGTTTATTCAGTCTCTAAACGAAGCTAGCCCACTTGACGTGGAGACTGCTTTTGAGAACATCCGCAACCAGCAGAACATATCATTTAATAATAGCGAGGACACTACGGTTCTTAAAATCGAGGATACTGAAGCCCCTCCAGCTACGGAGACTCCTTTTGATTACGGCGTAAAGACTCCTAGAAAGATTAGAACTTATTCTGGTCGTGCTGATATCGACTTTACTAAAGAACAAGCTAACGCAGAGTCCGCTGGAGTATCTCTCCAAGGCGAGTCCAGAACTAATATTGGATCACATAATAGTAGCAGTCGCGGCTTCGACCCATCTGTATCGAAACGGTATTCTACTAGGCCGTCATCCGACACACTTAGGTTTGACGATCCTCCCTTCAGTGGGGCAAATGCAGAAGAGAAAGCCATCAAGCTTATCGACTTTGCTATCGCTAACGGCTTTCCGGTTAACCTTGACCCCAACGTAAACTACGGGTTACCGCTGCCGTCTGAAGCATCCCGCCAATCTGTATCAGAGTTTGTATCATCTGCTGTTTACACAGCCTACCCTAAACTCGCACCTCCGAAGAACGCAAAGCCTTACACTAGTAAGCAGACCGCCAAGACTTACTTCGATCCCGTATCCGGTAAGACGGTAAGGCAGAAGGTTAAAGGTTTTGTTGATGATAGTGGTAACGGTATATTCGACAACGACCCGATCGTGATGATCGATATGTTGAAGTCTGGTAAACTAGTTAAGGTTCCTCGTAGTTTTGGTAAAGCAAACATCAACCCAGCTATCCGGATCAAGGACGGAGTGGTTGTTGATGTGGTTGGGCCTACTGCTGACGGTAACCTCTTAGAGTCTAAGGTTGTTGATGCGAGGCATGTTAGCCCGATCGAACCAAACAATACGCGGGCAGCAATAATAGCTAGTATCCCATTTAAGAAAGCTGAGTTACCAGCAGGCGTCAAAGACTTTGACCCTCTCAATGGAGGCCCAAAGTCTGAGGACTTCGCTGATACTACTACGATCAAACGTCGCATCGGTGTATTCTCCCTTGAGTTAGAGAAGACAGGAGAAGAAGCGAACCGTAGAGTTCAAAGCCGTCTTGAATCAAACAGCGGAGAACTTAGTCCTGAGTTCCGTATGGCTGCGCTAGAATCAGCCAAACAAGAATTCTTGTTTAACGCGCAGTTAATTAGTCTCCGTGAGAAGTTGCTTGCGAATCCTGCTACAATCATAAACGAGGTAGTCGCGCAGACAGGGTCGTCAAATGTAAACCAAGCAGCGCAAAGATTGCTGCCGTTCATTAAAGTAGAATCTAATAATAACCTTACGGGTAGCGCAATTCTTGGATTGTTTGTGGAGCAGAAACTCCAGAACAACCCTGACTTCGCGAACAACGCACCACCGACCTTTGATACGTTACTTGCTAAAGCAGCTAATAGGTTTAAGTCTCAAGAAGAAACCGCTACCTCACTTAGACAACAGAGAGCGGCGACTACTCTTCCGTTCGATAGAACTCCATCTGAGTTCAGGAATCCTAAAGTAAGTGAGTGGATTGCAAACTTCGGGCGTAACCCTGAAGGTGATCTAGCGTCTCCGGAAGATATTAGCAACGCAGTGTCTGGAGCAATCAATACTGCGATTGACGCAGTAAACACTGATCCCGACTTACGTAGAGCAATCAATAAGATTACTCTAGACCACGTCTTGAACGACGGCACTCCTGAAATGGCTGACATGGTTCAGACTGCGAGTGCGAGGGACATCTTCGGATTGTTTGCTTCATGGATGACATCTGGTAACGGTAACACCAGAGAATCGGTTACTGAGTTTGTGGAGCAGTTGGAGCTTGGGATCTACCCGTCTAGCGCAGAGTTCCAGAACGCATTGCTATTGGTTAACTTAGCTAACCGTTCTGATGGTGCTAGCTACGAAAACTCTGACGCCGTTAACGCCTATCGTGATCTGTTCAATGAAGGTGCCAAACAAGAGATCGATACTGATCAGGCGAGGAACACAATGATTGCTTTGACCAAAGCAGTCCGGACTCACCTATCGAGATCAAACATATCTTCTGCGGAGCGGTCAGCCATCACGGCTCAGAACGAATCAGATATTCAAAGACTGAAGCTTGAGAGTGGTAACACTGAGAGTGTTATTGAAGCCCTTAAAGATGTTTCTAAGAATTCAGATAATCCATCGCATAAAGTTGTAGCCGACTTGCTACTGCTCGACACTGACTTCCTCAAGAAGGTTAAGTTTGTATTGGGGTCAGCGACTGTGGACATCGCAGGCAAATACGTTAAAGGACTCGACGGTTCCCACACTGTATTTATTAACAAGACATCTGGCAACGGTCGTGGTGTAGTTAACACATTACTTGAGGAATACGTTCACGCATTTATTTCTGACATTACTTCGGCTACTGATGCTCAGATTGAGGGCATGACTAGAGGGACCAAGACTAGACTCAAAGCTCTGTCTACTGTTCTGACTAATTCTAGAACAGCTTACGCGAAACAGAAAAAAGAAAGTGGGCCAGTCCCAGCTCTTGAGAATGCTCTTGTTGATCTCAATGAGTTTGCTGCTCAGTTCTTGTTATCAGAAGACGTTCAGAAACATGTGAGGAGCCTCGTGCCACCACCAAATAGATCGTCATTCTTCTCTCGTTTCCTGACTAATATAGTCATGCTGTTCCCTAAAGCAGGGGCCAAAGACGTTAAGGAAGCTGTAAAAGCTCTAGAAGATGTTCTTGATGTTGGCAGTAATACTCGCAAGACGGCTCCTACTGACCCTAAAGTTTTGGGTGGTTCACTTGCTGGTAAAGCATTGTTCAGTTCACCAGTTACCAGATCTAAAGAGGAGTTACTTGATCTACAGCGCGAAGCAAAGAACGCACGACTTGAGGCTAATAGTCGGGAAGTCGAGGCATTCAGAGAAGCATTCTTAGCGAGCGTTCCAGAAGCAGATCGACCTAAGATGGGTAACATACTCAACTACGTTAGAGGTCTACTTCCGTTGGGTATGGACATGAAGATCACTACTGAATCAGGCGGGAGTTCTGCTTTTGTAACTTCTGACTCTTCAACGGTCTTTGTTAATCCGATTGCTATGTTGAAGCAGGCAGGTGATATCAGTGATGCTGCGAGCCGCGCAATCATCGGCACTATAATCAACGAGGAGCTGACTCATACCGCCAGCTTCAACGCCTTGAGTATGGAAGAGGTTCAGGCATACATTGACAGTCTTTCTGAATCAGACTTCGTTGACATCGCTAAAGAATACCACGGCGACAACGACGCTGGACTCAAAACTACATTAGCGCAACTAAACTCAGAAGATCCTTCAGTAGTCGCAGATGCTCGCTACAGAATGGCAGAAGAGAAACTTCGTATGCACCTCCAAAAGGTCACACGAGGATTTACTACTGAGGACGACATACAATTCTGGAAGTCTAAGCCGTCCTTATTGGGAATGCTAGGTCGTTACTTTAGAGGTATCATCAACCGCTGGGTCGCTAAACGTGAACAGATTGGACCCGCCGCAGATGTTGCACTCAATAAGTTAATTATTGAAATGCGGGCTATCGAAGTTGGGTTTGTTCGCCAGCCTACTAAGATGCCCTTCGACCCTGAAACCCCGATGAATGTTTTCCGGATGTTCGGAACCGTGAATCAGAACTTCGTTGCTTTAGCGTCTGCTCCTGTTGACACAGACCAACCCGTTGCAGGTTTCCCACCACTCTTTAGCGAGAGGACTGGAAAACTTTCGCCGGTATACGACCAAAGCAAAGATCCTACAAAGCAACTCAGGCCGGAGGGGCAGGCTGAACTAGCTAGGAGACTAGCATTTGGGCGGATTACCCCTGAAGAGTATCAGGAAGAATATGACAGAAGGTTCGGCGCACCAGAAATGTCAGAAGATATTCCTAAGCCAGCGACTCAAAAAGAAATATTCGATGCTTTACGCGGCGAAAGTAAGAAGAGTAAAACATCACTACCAGAAGACGTTCCAGCCGACAGGTATAAAGTCAGATTAGATATACCAGCCTACACAACGAGTAATGTTTGGGTAGTTACTCTCCACGAGGATACGTCGGAAATGACTCCTCTTGCCTACACACCTTCGGCAGTATTGGACAACGTCACGTTTTCCGTAAACCAGAAGGCCGCTGCTGGGATAGCTTTGAAAACTGGCAAGGGTTCAATAGCTACGATGGATGGTGATTACCAACCGCTCCGCGCTAAGGAAGCTGAATCCTTAGCGAAAGACGCAATGAATTCTACCGAATGGGTTGAGATTGGTATGAACCCATACCGCCACTCTTACTTCTACGACAAAGCGAATCAAGAACCTCTGGTAAGTGCAGAACAAGTAATCCAAGTAGGGGGAACGGTCTTTGCGAAAGGAGCTAAGTTTGGTGACAGGACGGAGACTCTGGAGGACGGCTCACGCAGGTTCCTTTACTCTGCGCCGATGTCAGCAGCCGCGCCGTCAGGCCAACCAACAGGAACAGGCATAGACTTCTCCGCAGTGGTAGACTTACTGGAGGCTCCTGTATACGAGATCGAAACCGGACAACCTAAGAACTTTATAATGAAGTTCTTAACTGAGATGTTCGCTGGTCAGCTTCCAGAAGCTTTCCGTCGATTGGTCCAGAACCGTGACGCTTACAAGAGACTTACTGAGAGTAACGTAATTGCCTACAAGACTGAGATGGATAAGCTCATCAAGGATACTTACGGTAGTTATGATAATGCGCCGATGGAAATGATCGCACGCGCTCAAGGTTACTATTCTGGTAACGTGGTTACTGAAGAAGTTCTTAACCGTATTGAGGAAGCTTATGACAAAGCCCACGCTGCGGCAGAGGCAGATCGTAAAGCAGGTAATATTACTAAAGGAGAAGCGGATACTTTAAAGTCCATAGCTGATAAAATACGAACCAACGACACTAACAAGGCTTACGACGCTGCTGTTAAGGTTAGGGAAGCTGACCGTGATGCTGCTCTGAGAGATCTCGCTAAGGAATCACCTAAGCTCGCTGCCCATATTATTGATATTAGGGAGAAGCTTATCATTCCTCTACAGAAGAAACTTGTTAACTCTGGTCTCGATAAAAACATCGGAGTTAAGATTTCTAAGACCGGAGGGATCTACGTGACCCGTAGTTACCAGATGTTCACTGACTCATCATACCTTGAGAAAGTGAAGACAGATCCTCAGTATCAAGATGTGCGGGACGCTGCTATGAAGTTCTTTGCGGATGAGTTCCTAAAGAAGACTACCAAAGATCTAGTTAACAGTGGTATGGACCCTTCTCTCGCTAAGATTGAAGCTGGCAAGATTCTCGAAAGAGAGAACCAAAGCAGTCCCCACAATTCTTACGGTCAAGAAGCACTCAACGCTTTCTTGATGCAGTATGAGAAAGGCGGTAGAGATTCAACGACCCTTGCTCCGAAAGACTACAAGATGATTGAGGACAATCTCAAACGTCGTAGAGATCTGCCGGAAGAGATCCGAAATCTTCTCGGCGAACTCGGACCGAAGTCTGGTATTGATTTGATCCTCCGGACTTACTCGACTGTTGCGACGCTGACATCACAACAGGCATTCCTGAACCAACTGAAGAAATTCGGTGTGGACTCAGGAGTAATGGTCACGACAGAAAATAGATTCGCTACCAAAGAGAACCGCGACAAGTATAGTAACTTTGTTCCTGCAAGGTCTGGTGTTCCAAGCAAGAGTGATCCTCTTTCGGGGATGCACGTTTCACCTGAATTTAAAGAGGCTCTCGATGTCACACTCAAAGATTCCTACATGATGGACTACGCCGACACGGCGGAGAAAGCTGTTAAGGGAATATTTGGTTTAGCCTCTAACCTAAGTGGTAAGGCGATGGCAGCTAAGACATTAGGTTCGATCGGATTCTACGGTCGTAACGCTGTCGGTAACTTACTGTTTGGAACCTCACAAGGATTCTTCCGCTACGATAAGATGATCGCTGCCATGAAGAAGTCATCTATCGACGCGTTCACAGGAGCTTCTGGCAAGATTGATCCGGTGGTTAGTGAGCTTATCGGTCTGAATGTTATGGGAGACGAACTCCGTGCTGGAGTCATGAGAGACCTCCTTAACGGTAAGGTTACTCCTGAAGGCATAAGGAAGCAGATCGCAGAGTTAGGTGAAAAGACGAAACTCAATAAACTGACTAAGGGACTAGCGTTTGTTGAGAAGAAAGCTCAGGATTTATCCGCTGCTCTCGACGCTGCTTACAAGGTCGCCTACTACAACCACGAGTTGAACATCCTGAAGGAAGCGCAAGCCGCAGACACAGGTGACTTTGCTAAGATGAGCGAAACGAAGATCAAGCGTTTAGCTGCTCGCAAAGTTGTCATGACCTCGCAGGCATACAGCCAAGCACCACCAGCCGTTGCCGCATTCACTAAGTCTGGACTCGGCCTAGTATTCGCTCCGTTCATCCGATTCAAGATGGAGGTTCCGCGAATCGTGATTAACACGTTCAAGCTCGCTAAAGAAGAGATCGATAGTAAAAATCCTGTTCTGGTTCGGAGAGGTAGGTTTAGAATGGGTTCAATGATTGGGACGCTCGGAGTTCTTTCTTCCGCTCTGCCGATGATCATGGCCGCGCTATCTGGAATAGGTGATGAAGAGGATGAGGCCATGCGGGCCTCCATTCCGGATTACCTCAGAGGGCATACGTTCTTCTACTTCGGTGAAGGTAAAAACCTGAAGTCGATTGATTTGACCTATGTTAATCCTTACTCCCTCATAGTTGATCCGTTCTTACGATCGTATGAGAACATCCGAAGAGGAGAGTTTACTGAAGCAGGAGCTGCATTGGCTATAGGCTTTGTGAGAGATCAATACTTAGATGATCAGATTCTCTCAGGGGCTGTCCGCGATGCGACAAGGAATCTTAACCCATCTACTGGTAAACCTATTTGGAACAACGGGGCCGATGGTCCGGTTGAAGCGGGTTCTAAAATCCTCAGCTACATCGCTAAGGAAGCCTACGCACCACGACTCGGTAAAGACTTTGTCAATGGTTGGGCTACTGGAAGCCTGTTCGGAATGGTCGGCGAGATCTGGGACGGAGCGATGCCTGCACGGATTCACGATGTCGATCTCCAGAAACAGTATTCACGTTACTTGTTGGATCTGAACAAGAGATTCAACAATGTGAAGAGCGGACTCAATGCAGTGAAGCGGAACGTTCCGATGAGTGACGGAGAGGTCGGAGACATCATCGACGACAACATCGAAGACCGTCGCCTCCTTAACTACGAGCTGATGAGAATCAATAAAGGGTTCTCCTCACTCGGCCTCACCGACACCGATCTTCTGAAAGGGATGAAGGAGATGAAGCTCGGTCGCGATCGAGTCGCTCTACTAAGTCGCGGATACATGGACAGGCCATCACCTAAATACATTATCGAAAGCCTACTCGATCCAAGGACCGATGAATATGGCGAGGGTCGAGCGCAGCAAATCCTCAACCATTATCGGAACATCAATCGATACATTCCTATCCGGCCTATTACAGAATCTGAGTAGAGCTTGCGTGCAGTAAATGATGATAGTGGTCAGAGCCGCCGCGCCAAAAATAAGTGGGAAAAATCGCTCGGAAATTTCTCACTTATCGGCGCGGTTTCTTTGGGTCAGGACACAAAAAAAGGAGGCAGGGATTTCTCCCTACCTCCTTAACGTTCCTGAAAGAACTACTACGTTGTCATTAATGACGGGTGGATCCAATCAGGCGGATAACGCCTTGTCCATTTTAAATTTCGGAATATTTTTGTTCGGTAGAACTCCCGCACCTTATCCACTTTATCAGGAAAAAAGATATGGTCAGGATCGACGGGCGGGAGGCTTAGAGAGTCCATCTTCTCGCTAGCCTCGATCAGCGGCAGGCTGTCTTCAAGGCAGGCAGGTTTCCTGAATCGATAGTAAAGCTCGTGCGTCGCTGAATTACCGTGATCGACGACCCATCTAAGGTTCGCGAGACTGGCACAGGCCCAACGGATATACGGGTCACTGCTCTGTGTGCGAATCTCAGAGGCTTCCTTAAACACTTTTCTAGTGAATGAGATAGTTTCGCGGAGATGTCGGTCACATAGATTGCTCGCAGCTTCGTCGGGATCGGGGTCAGTGAAATAGATCATGCCCGCCTCCTTTTCTTTTGATCGGCACGCTCCCGCATCTTGCGGAGGCGGCGCGATTCAGTCTTAACCATATTCGCAGTGATTACGATAAGAGATAACGAGGCCATGAGGATCAGGCCGATGATTTGTAAATAGTCCATAGCTAGAATCATGGGTTGTAGTTGCGGTGGCCAAATCTTTTAGATCGTTTATGATAAACGACCTTTTTGTAATCACACCCCGACAGGGGGTGGTGATCACGGATGAGGACTAGTTCCCCTCTCCTCACGGCGTCTTTCTCTTCCGCTGTGAGTCGGGAAACCCAACGGTAGGGTTGTGATCCCCGCCCATGAATCTGGGCGGTTCGGCTTATTGTTTTTTTCATATTAGTTTATTAAACTCAGGTTGGTTTTAGAATCTACTGACTGATTGAACTACCTCATCGATGTCGGCGGGTTGCGCGCCTTTTATCCTGACGAACCCTTCGATCACCTCATCGTATTCGAGGTCTCCAATGTGGAAGATCTCTCCGCCGATCCAACAAAATTGGTCGGTCTCGGTCTGGTCCGCGAAATGCTCGATGGCTTCCGCCCTGTCGTCGAACTCATACCATTCATTGAATGGTGATGAGCCTGACGTTGCGGTGTGATAAAGTTTGGTATCGTCGGAACAATACCATTCCGGTTTGCGGGCTTGTCTTTCGTATTTCATATCGCTGATTTCATTGCTGAGAATTTAGTCTCGACCTTCTCGGTCAGCTTGGTCTTAAACGTGGCGTTCGGATACTGCCCGCGCATCATTTTTGATAACTTCTCCGACGCTTCGTCGGCACACCATTCTTGACAGAACCCCTCGCACTGTGAGTAGAGGGTGGTTGAATACAGGTCACCTACCCACGCAATCGCGCGGTAGGTGATCGTTCCTTCAAACGGCGGAGATGGAGTCACCTCGACGGTGATCTCCATCGGTTTATTGCTTAACACTTTCATTGGTTTTTAGGTTAAATTCCTACGTTGTAGCCGATTCGATATTCTATGAGGGGCAAGCCCGCTTCTATCGCAAGACCAGCCAAGGCTTCCGCCTTTTCACGTTGCCGATCCAATTCTTCCGTTACGTCATCCTCTCGATATATTACGTCGAACTCATCGCCCCCTCCACATGTTATGAGGTTGGAGAATTCCACAAGCGCGATCCAAATGTCGAGCTTCTTATTGTTCAAGCACTCATCAAAAGTGAAGTGCATTATAGGTTGGTATTTTTCCATATTAGTTTCTTTTAGTTCAGGCTGATTCCTGATTGCCGCACCCTGATAAATGAATCAAGGTGCGGGGGTCAGGGTTCAGGGTTAGGTGAAAAATCATCGCTCTAGAATGTGAAGAAGAGGATTTCGAGGATCTTCCTAGTGATAGTATCTAGCCCGATCCATGAGACTAGCGCGAGGGCCGGAATGTAAAGGACCGACACGATTATTAAATGTTTGCGTGGAATCATTTTTAATTGGTTTTTTGGTTTTATTGTTAAGAAGGATTGATCTGATCAATCCACCTAGGCCCCCGCCCGAAGGCGAGAGCAACGGTGGAGCGACTAGCTTTCCCGATAGATCGGAGCGACTTCGCCGAATTTGTAGAGGCTTGGATAATATCCATAATCGAGCCAGAGAACCGGAAGCGATGGTTCTTCCAGCTCTTCCCAGTCGCTCGCGAACCCATCGGTGATATAAACGATTCCCTTGGCATCGGGCGCGTTCTCCTCGATCCAATCGAAAGCGGGCTTGAACTTCGTCCCCCATCCGCCGTGAAGCTCACGGTCAACCGGATCGCCAGCATTCACTTCCTCATGATGCCGGACGATGTAATCGACATGTAAAACGTGAATCGTTTTCGGCGCGGCATCGGTCGAAAGTGACTCGATTTGATCAAGGGCGGAAGTCACGATCTTATTATCGCTAACTAGCGAGCCGGAAGTATCGACGACGACGACAAGCTCGCCGACATTGCGGCAGGATCTTTCGTCTTCCACTAGTCCGGTTCCGGAATAATGCGCGGCATCGATGCCATCATACTCGCCTCCGGCGATGGAGGACGAAAGCCATTGCGAGAGGTGATCACGCCAGTCGATTTTCTGGAACTGATCGCGAGCATCGGCCACCGCTTTCGAGAGGGAATCACTGCCGCCGATTCCGGCGATCTTATCCATCTCATTCTGAGCGGCGTTTTGCTCGATAGTCTCATTGACTGAGTGATCGAAGTCTTCGACCGTCTCATCACCTTTGAGATCCGGATCGAAGAAATCGCCGTCATGAATGTCGGAGAGATCATCGGGATCGGCTGGCTTGCTGCCACTGCCAGACTCATCGCCAGACTCATCGCCAGACTCATCGCCAGACTCGCCAGACTCGCCAGACTCGCCAGACTCATCGCCAGACTCGCCTTCCTCCTCTTCCTCTGGCTTGTCGGCCAGTAAGAAGTGGTAAAGCGAGAGGGCATCGTGGCCGTCACTCAGAGCGGGATCGAGGTAAGCTCCCTCGATGATCGGGAACGGCACGAGGCCGACCGTCTCACGATTGATCTGATCGATCAGGGCATTGACTAGATAGTCAACGGCAATGTTGGCAGTCTCGCGGTCGGCCATGTCGCGGCATCGGATCGGATGGCGGAGCATTGCATGAAGGGCTTCATGCAATAGCAGGAAGGCCGTGAAGCCGACCGGATCGGATGATCGGGCCAGCTTGGCCAGACCATCCGGATTCAGGAACAGGGAACGGCCATCGGTCGCTCCGTAGTTCGTTTCGCTTGTTTCCTCTATTGGCAAAGAGAGAAAGCTTTGATATCCAAGTCCGCCGTATTGGCGGAGGCGGCGAGAGGCTTTTTCGATTAAGTCTTTATTCATTTTATTGATTCTACTGTTAAGAGGTATTAAATTCCGAATCCGGCAAGCAATCCTTTAGCTTCGGATCGGACGGCCTTTGCCTTGTCGGCGTGAGACTCGCGGGCGGCGGCGTCCGGCAGATCTTCCTTCTTAGTCGCGAGGCTTTCAAGCTTAGTCGCCAAGCTAGAAAGATCCGGTAAGCCAAGCCAGTTCTGCTCTCGCATGTCGGCGGCAACTGATGCGACTTTATCAAGACGTTCCTGCCGCAATCGCTTGCCATCGACAAGCTGGCCGATGGTTTCAGTCAGCTCTGAAATGCAAGTCCGGATCGGTTGAGCGTGTGCGTTCTTGAATTCGCTTTGCACCTTCGCGTTATTAGCGCGGAGACGGGCGGCGACTTCGTCACTAACTTGATTCAAGACATCATTACTGACACCGCTATCGACTGACCGGAATTCCATGTCAAAGCTGAAATCGGCGAGGAAATCCTCGCGAGAAGGCACGTCTACTTCGGCGGCGAGATTGCCAATCTCCGCGAGGCGCGATTGGATCAAGCTATCGTATTGATCGCCGATCTGATTAAGAAGGCGATCGAGATTTGAGCGGCGGGCGTCAAATTCTTTCTGAATCGTTTCGACTTCTCGCGCCTTGATATATGTGGCTCCGGCTATTTCATCGACGGCCAAGCCTTTCGCCAGCTTCTCGCCTGTCACGCCTTCTTTTCCCTTTCTGAGAAATGGCGTCATTCCATTGATTAGTTTAAAGGCTTCCTTGACCAGTTCTGATTTAACGACCTTGACCGATGGAGCATTGACTTCCTTTTCATCTACTCCGGCACGGCGGCAGATTTCTGAGAGTTGCTTCGGAAGCGAACGAGTAAGAGAAGGCTTCGCGGTTGAGACTTTGGCGATCAGGATTGAATTTAATTCTTTCATAATGTTTATTAGGTTTATTGATTTTAGGTTTTAGCGATTAGAGGTTTAGGTTTAGGTTTTGAAGTTTAGCTTGTGAAGGGTGCAATTCTAGCGGGATCCCTGCCGCCTTGGCGGCATTAAAGGACCAGCTCCGCATTTCGGGATCGAGTGGGAGCAAGATCCGATCAATAAGCGTGTCAAGCTTGCCACCAGCAACGGCGGCGGCGGGATCGTTTCCGGCCATGTCAATGGCTCGCCGGATCGCACAATGCGCGATTGCATAGCGATCCTGTGGACCATTAGGAAGCGGAGCCTCGCCGATCAGGATTGATTCCATGAGCGGAAGGATCTTCTTGGCCAGCGACAAGAACGCCGTGCAAGCATCGGAGGCCGACTGGCCAACGGCGGAGGCGATCACTAGATTTTGCAAGGCCGGATCGGCGGGCCAGTCGGCGGAGGCTTCCGCCTTGATCAGGCCGGACCATTCGCGAGGCTGTGGATAAGGCTCGCCGCGCCAAGGCTTGGGAGGTGAGGGACAAAAGAAGTCGGCGACATCGCTTCCGGCCTTGCCGCAATAGGACAAGAAGGCGGCGATCGGAGAGGCGGCGGCGGCGGAGCCTTCATGATCCCGCCAGCTTTTGACAGTTGGCAACCATTCAACCGTCAGAGAACGGCCAACGATCGGAGCCTTGCCAGTATTACTGGCGGCGGCGTCTTCCTTCCGGTTTCCGGTCAGGATGACAAAGAGCTTCGGCGGCAACTCATGGCTTCCGACTCGCGGCATGCCGTCCGGAGACTTTAATCCATGAAAGAGGCATTGGATCGACTGATCCCATGAAGCGAATTCATCAAGGATCAAAAGAAAGGGATCGTCGCCGACTCTCTCGCGAAGCGGCAAGTCAATAGGCTTTGTGCGCCAGCTTTCGCGGCTGGCGGCGTCCGGCATGAGTTGGCCAATCACTTGGGAAGGAAGTGATCCGGCGAAGTTTACGACCGAAACGCGATCGGCATTGATGCCAAGACATGGCGCAAGATCGGCGGCAATGGTAGTCTTTCCGGCTCCGCTTCGGCCTAGGATCCGGAGATAGTTTCCGGAAACCTTTGCGGCGTTCGCGACTGATTGAAGGGCGGCAACCGTTTTCACGGTTGGAGTCTGGTTTGTAGTAGTAGTAGTTGCTTTCATAGCGAGTCCAAGCTAGCCGGATTCCTGATGAAGTCGATTAAAATCAGTCAAATTCTTTTCTTTTTCTTTAATCCCTTATCGCTCAACCATTTACGGCGATTCTCTACCTCTCTCGATTTTCTCCCTATATAGTACAGGGTCGGCGGTTCGGGAAACACTGTTCAAGGAAACAGCTAATCGCGTTTTGAAAAGAAATTGAATAGGACCAGCCAAAGGGGGGTAAAACGCGTCAGATCGCATCTGAGGGCCAACGCAAAGAAATTGAACTTTGTCGAGACAAATCGAATCTTTCTTATCTCGATCACCAGCTTTCTAGATAGGCAATCCCGATCACCATATTTCATCTAGTCAGTCGATCCTTTTTCTCTGATTCAGGCTACGTCGAAAAGGGTAGGTGATTTGGGAAACGGGAATCGGGAATCGGGGAACAGGGTTCGAGGTGATGCCGATCGACGCCGCCTCGCCTGCTCGATCGTCCGGAGAGTGCAAGCCTGATCCCCTGATCCTGATTCCCTTATCCTGATTCCTGATCCCGCTAATAAGAAGACGCATCGTTGAATCGCGATTCGATGATAGTGATTCGTGGCTCGGGATTCGGGATACGCCACCGGTGGGGGTCCGACTTTTTCTGCGTGTGCTTACATATATAATACAGTGTGTAGAAAAAAATTGACGGGGTCCCCCTTTTGATTAGAGTTGGGCATGGCCAAATACGACCCACAAAAGAAAAAAGAATACTACCTCAAGAATCGGGAAAAGCGTCTCGACTACCAAAACGAATATTACCAGAATACAAAATACAGCTATTCGCGAAAAATGGAGATAGGCAAAGTCCTTGAACCGGAGGAGTATGAGGCGTTTAAAAAACGTGTAAGTGACTACAACAAAGAGTATTACCGCAGAAACAAGGCTAAAATCATGGTGAAACGAAATGCTACAAAAGCGGCAGACCCCAAATAAAAACTTTTCTCTATATACTTGAGTATTTTTTGTATATGTTATAAATACGCAAGCGGTTTTGAAAAAGTTTTTTCTACGGGGCCGCAAAAACAAAGAAATGAAAATACCAGAAGGATGGAAACCAATAGCTGGGGCGTCGCAATATGCGGTTTCACCAGATGATTACGTGCATAATCTTAAAACAGGGAAACAGGTTAAGCGTTATTGGCACAATTTAAAAAATAGATCGCGGGTTTATGATGATTACGGAGAAGTGAAGATGGTTGACCACACCAAATTGACCGTCGAAAGATACGAGCTACCAAAAGAGGAATATGTAGTGTTAAATGATTACCCAGATTATAAGGTAACGCCGTATGGGGCGGTGTGGAAATATCGGAACTTAGGTAAACGATATAGGAACAACCCCTTTATAGTAGGCTCTATAAATAGGGGTAAGAGTGAGAAAGAGTATGTCCGCCTCAAAACCGAAGACGGCCGCGCCCATTGGGTCCGCATGGAGAAGATCATGGAGGAGGCTTACCCAAATGATTGACATTGCCCGCCAAATCAATATACTCGCCAAGTATGTCAAACTTAGTTGACTTAGACGGCCTCGACTTAGGGAGCCTTGATGAAAAGGGTAAGCCTGTTGAAACACGTCTCAAGGATGTAAAAGCTGCTATTGGTATCTTTGCAACCTTGCTCCGCGCTGATGAGAAGTCTGCTGTTAACCGTTCTCGGATCGACAGCATGTTCGACGGCGTTGCGCCTTACAACGAGTCGCAGTTAACGGCTAGTGGTCAGGGACTCAAGACCAACTTGAACTTCGGCGAAGCACAGCGTCTGCTAGACATCTCTCTTTCGGCCTACGTTGACCTCTACAGCTCTTTGGAGCGTCTTGTGGAGGTAAAGGCTACGACGGGCGAGAGAAGCGAGACAAAGCCAAAGGAGGACATCGTAGCGGAAGAGCTGACAAACCTCTTCCGCCGCTGGCCAGAGTTCCACAGTAGCTACCTTCGTCTTTGCACACAGTTCGTTAAACACGGAGTCGGTATCGCCTACTTCGACTCACCGGAAGACTGGAAGTTCCGTGTCGGCGGTTTCGCTGACATCTTGATTCCGCGTCAGTCAGCCGCTTCGGAGAACGGTATCGATATTGCTGTTGGCCGTCGCCAGTATCAGCTACACGAGCTATACCACTTCATTAAGAACGAGAAGGCCGCTAAGGCGGTCGGCTGGAACGTAGAAGAGGTCAAGCGAGTCATGATGGAGAACGTCAAGACTTCGGGCCGCGCTTACACGTCTGGCAACACATACTCTGATTACGAAGCGTTGCAGGCAGAGATCAAGAACAACGATCTCTACACTGGCATCCAGAACCCTACCGTTGACGTGCTGCACTACTGGGTGCGCGAGATCGACGGTAGCGTGAGTCATTACATATCCGCTGAGTCTAGTCCTAAAGATTTCCTCTACAAGAAGGTCAGTCGCTACGATACACCTGAACAGGCGTATATCTTCTTCACTTATGGAGTCGGTAGTAATGGCACTTATCATTCGATTAGAGGACTCGGCCAGCGGATCTTCTCCCACGTCCAGACGAGTAACAGGCTTCGTTGCCAGCAGATTGACGGCGCGATGTTGGCGTCGGCTGTGATGATCCAGCCAGAGAACCAACGCTCGTTGGATGAACTCAGCTTTACTTTCTATGGCGCGTATGCCGTGATGTCACCTAACGTGCGTATTGTTGAGAAGGCGATTCCTAACCTAGGCACAGCAGTCCAGCCAGCCTTGCAGGATCTGACGCAACAGCTCTCGTTAAACACCGACACGATGTCGCCGTATGGGCCGAACCAGACCTCGCCATACAAGAACCAGATGCAGGTTGTGGCGGACATGGATGTGGCTACACGGATTAGTGGTTCAACGCTAAACCTATTCTACTCAAGTTGGACTCGCCTGATGCGCGAGATGGTCCGCCGTATTGTTGAAGTCAAACGACCTGATGCGGCGATTAAAGATTTCTTCGACCGTTGTGAGAAGCGGGGCGTAGAAAAAGAATTCATTAAGAAATTAGATGTCGCACAGACCAAAGCAGTTCGTTCCATTGGTAATGGATCGCACGCAAACAGACTCGTCTCGCTTCGCGAGCTTCAAGGCATTAGTGGCCAATTCGACGACGTTGGTCGCCGCAACCTTACTCGTGACATCGTTAGCACTCGTGTCGGTCACGACCTCGCGGATCGCTACGTTCCGGCGCAAGAAGACGACAGGCAAACGGTAGATACCAAGATCGCTTATCTTGAGAACCAGCAATTGCAACAAGGCCAGCCAGTTCCGGTTGTGTCGAGTGAGCTACATGGCCAGCACTTGCAGTTACACGTTCCTTTGTTGCAGCAGTTCATTCAGGCTATCAACGAAGGACAGGCAGATCCACAGCAGGTTCTTCCAGCATTGCAGGCACTTTACCAGCACATTGCTGAGACTGCTCAATACGCTGCTGGTGATCCGGCGTTGGAGGCCGTAGTGTCCAACGCGAAGCAGATTCTCCAGTATGCTGAAGAAGCGATCAACAACACCATGAAGGCGTTGGAAAAGATCCAGAGAGAGCAACAGCAAATTTCTGAAGAAGAGGGTGGACAACCTGAAACGTCTGAGGTAGATATGAAGCTACAGAAGGCGCAAGTCGATATGCAGATCACGCAGCAGAAGGCTGAACTTGAGATGGCTATTAAGCAGAAGAAGTTCGACCAAGAGCAAGCGATCCGCGATGCCGAAGCCGCCTTGAGGTTTCGTGAACAAGAATAATGCCAGCTAAAAAGAAAGCCACAGTTCCAGTAAAGCTGGAACACTGGTTCAAAGATTTAAAGTCGGTTACAAGGCTACGGGAGCTACTGGATGACCCTGCCTTGCAGCAAGCAATCGCAATTTTGAAAGAGGCGTCTGGCCCAACGGTTACCTCGTTGGACGCAGACCCGCAAGCTAACAGCCATAAACTGGCTTGGTATGCGGGATACAGGGACGCCTTTAATGATCTGGAGAAGCTGACTCATCGGCCCTCCACTACCAAAACTAACCAACCAGACGAATGGACGCACCTGTAGAAGCAGCCGTAGAGGCCACTGAAGCCGTAGAAGCACCAACTAATGTAGATGCTTTACCTGATGCCGCTGAACCGACTTCATTTGAAGCCTCGTTAGAAGCCGCGTTTGCTAACCTTGACCAAGCACCCGCAGAGCCGGAACCAGCCGCAGAAGAACCACCAGCCGCAGAGCCGGAACCAGTTGCAGAGGTTCAGGATACTATACAGGATACTGATCCACTCGAAAGTCTGACTGAAGACATCGGCGACGAGTGGACCCCTAAAGCGGCTAACCGTTTCAAGGAACTCAAGACTGAGTTAAAGACAAACCGTTCTGAGTTGGACCAGCTACGGCAACAGTCTACAGAATACGAGTCGAAGATTCAGGAACTGACAGGACTGGCTGAGAACAAGGACGTTGAGCAGCTACAAGAAAGGCTCGCTGAATACGAGCAACAACAAGCCCTCTCAAATCTGGAGCAGACCCAAGCGTATCAGCAAGCGGTATCACAGCCGTTGGAAGCCCTTGTTGAGCAGGCGGACCAGATCGCTGACAAGTATGAGGTGGATTCTGATGCTTTGATTGATGTGTTGTCGTTAGACGACCCACAAGAACAGGAAGAGCAGTTGTCTGAGCTTTTACCGAATGCTAGTGATCGCGATAAGGCGAAGATCTACCGGATCATGGAAGACATTGACCCGATCATACAACGTCGAGAGCAGCTTTATGAGAATGCGGACGCAGCATTAGCAGAAGCAAAACAGCTTGAAGAGCAACAGAATGCCGCCGCAGCCGCTGAAAACGCTCAGTTGAGGCAGAATATCACTAGGAATGTCGTTGAAAGAGTCCAACAGAAGTTGCCTTTCCTCAAAGGAATCGAAGGTCTTGACATGTCAGCCATCCAGCAGAAGGCATCAGAGACTGACCCTACTGTCCTCCATCCTGTTGACCACGCCTACAATGCGGTCTCAGCCCAAGTGTTCCCGACGGTTGTTCGACAGTATCTTGAGATGAGAAAAGAAGTCGAGTCATTGACTGACCGACTTGCTGAGTATGAGGATGCAGAGCCAGCGATGTCTGGTCAAACGAAAGCACCATCGGCCAGAGCGGGTGTATCAGATAACGCAAGCTTTGAAGAGCGGGTGAACGCTGCTTTGGGTGCTGTGTGACCCCGTTGACAGATCGCCAGACAATGTTAATATGCGCTTATCAGTTGGGTTGCTCTAGCCTTAAATAGTTCTAAACGACTGGTAAAGCACATAGAAACTCAGGTTGCTCTAGCCATTGTATAGTTCTAAGAGGTTCGCCCTAAAACTCTTTAGTTTCCGACCATGTTGGCTGGAAGCGCAAACCCTTATTTATTTTTTACAATGTCTACATTTGATCTTGGTTCCGCTGGAACCGCCGCAATTGATACTATCCTCGCTGAAGAAGCCAACCGCATCGGCAGCGACATCTACTCACGCACACTCCACACCTCTCCTTGGTTGGACCTCACTAAGCAGTCCGCTTTTCCTGATGGGATGGGCTACCAGCAGACCACGCTCGTTTATGACCGTGCTATTGCTACTACTTCTGCTGGCGGGACTACTGTCGGGGCTAACTGGGGTGCTGTAGGTGGAACTTTCTCTGCAACTTCACCATCAGCTCCTGCTGACATCGTTGACCTCGCCGACACTGCCGAGGACATTCAAGGTGGTCGCGGAGATACCGGACTTAGCCCTGCTGATCAACGCTCTTATGTTGCGTTCAACAAGAAGCTCAAGCGTTTCTCTCTTGAGCGTGCTGTAATCGAGTCTCCACGCATCTCGCTTGAAGACCTCCGTTTCGCTGCACACCGTCAGGACCAGCTCCGTGCCATCATGGACATCATGACGCAAGTTACCCGTAACACTTGGGAGACCCGCTACCGTGATGAGTTCGATAAGGTTGTTGATAACGCTGTTACCTGTAAGATTGCTGGGTCTACCTTCACTGCTGGTCTTGAAGCAACTGCATCGACTGAAATCGACGTTGACTCTGCTTCTGACGGTGCTGACATCGATGGAAACATCTCTAACGCAGTTCTGGACAAAGTCTACTTCCGCCTCATCCGCGCAGGTGCTGGCAACAACTCCTACGGTCGTGAAAATGGTCGCCCTGTTTTCTCGATTGTCCTTTCTTCTGAGGCTTCTTACTACATTCAGACTGAAGGCGAGTTCCGTGAAGACGTCCGCTACAACAACGCTAAGGTCAGTGACCTGATTGCTCCATTGGGAATTGAGAAGTCCTTCCGAGGCTTCTACCACCTTGTTGACGATCTTGCTCCTCGCTTCAGCTTCAATGGAACAACCGATAAGCTTGAGATTGTTGAGCCATACACTGTTGATGCGAATGGCATTGCTTCACCAAACCCAACTTACGAAGGTGCTTCGTTTGAAGCGGCTTACGTTCTCCACCCTGAAGTTTGCGAAGCCCTCATTCCTAACCCAATGAGTGGTTCTAACGGACTCAGCTTCGATCCTGTCAACTACCGTGGTAAGTTTGACTGGAAGAACATCGTAAATGAGATCACTAACCCTGACGGGACTGTCGGATTCTTCCGAGGTGTTCTTGCTAGTGCTACTAAGCCCATCAAGACTGAGTTTGGATATGCTATCCTCTTCAAGAGGGATTCTACATCATCCGCAACTTAATCTTTAGATTAACACTTAACACGAACCCCGTTACCTGTATATAAAACGGGTAGCGGGGTTCTTTTTTACAGAAACAATTATTATGACTAGAATTGCACCTAGAAGACAAGCTCAGATAGTTAACGAGAAGCGCAGTAAGTTCAGAGAACTTTTCCCATCACTCGTTGCAGAGTTAGGGATAAGTGACAAAGAACTTTACAGTTTTTTGAATGAAGAGTTTGACATCCCCCTTGTAGATTTCAAGAGGGGTCGGATAGTATCAGAAGAGATACCTATGCAGTCAAAAGACGAGGCATATGATATTATGAAGACTGATGACTTCATGGGAAAACTTGAGGATCGTTTCTCGGCGTTAGAAGAACCACCTGCTGAAGAACCACCTGCTGAAGAACCAAGAGTAGCTGCTAAGAAAGTTGCTAAGAAAGTTGCTAAGAAAGTTGCTAAGAAAGTTGCTAAGAAAGTTGATTTCGACAGTGAGACGGGTATGGAAGGGGAAGCTATCGATGACTACGGTCTGAGTGACGCTCGTGCGGCTGAAAAAGATTTAGCTAATAAAACGCGCCGAACTCTCAGAGGTAGTTATTTAACAGAAGATCTAAAAGCTGAAGCCGCACGTCAAGCTAGTAACGAAGGCATGGCAGGAGCTTTAAAATCTGAAGCTGCACGTCAAGCTAGTGTTTCCGCAGAGAAAGCTAGTAACGAAGGTATGGCAGGAGCTTTAAAAGCTGAAGCTGCGCGCCAAGCTGACGTATCGGAGAAAGCTAAGGAACCCGTAACAAGGGGCGACCTAGATCCTGACATGCAAGACATGATGGGGACTACGGGAGTTGACCCTGATGATTACGACTTGGCTGGCGGTGCCGAAGAACCTGAAGCTGATTACACCCAACAAGCGGTTGACCTATTCAAGACGGTCCATGCTACTGATTATGACCCTAAGTCCAGTATGGACAAAGGTAAGCTTGAAAAGATGAAAAAGCTACTTGCTAAACAAGGTGGTTTAGGAGATACGACTGCTAACCAGTTTGCTCTCCAAGTCTACCGCGACGAATAATGAACGACGTATATCAATCCGAAGATTCTCCTCAGCATGAAAATGCTGAGAAGGATCTGGAGATGGTTCAGCAGCAGCTTTCTAATATGCAAGCTAATGTTGAGGCACTCCTGCAACAGTGTGGTTGTGGATCGCCTAGGCTTTCAGAAGCGTGGGTCCAGTCAAAAGTGACGCTGGCTAATGATTATCTGGACACGGTTCATTCCTACGTTGTGAATGGCGGGCCGATGAAACCGGACGCTGGACAAGGCGACTCAGATAAGGTAGGCTTCGTCATTGCCGTGGAAAAGGCTATGACTGATGGCAGCAGCAAAACATAACATTACAGTAGGTCGCGGCGAAGATTTTTCGTTTACGTTAACGATAGCAGACAGTGATGGGAACGCTGTTGATATCACCAACAACACCTTTAAAGCGGAAGTTAGGCGCGACGCAGGGAAGCCCCTTGTCGCTACGTTTACCGTAACTATTGAAGGAGCAGCCTCCGCAGGAACGGTTAAAGTAAAGCTACCTAAAGCAGAGACGTTGAAACTAGATGGAAACGCCCGCTATAAGTGGGATTTGTTCCGTATAGAAAGTGGTGGGGACACAACCCGCCTAATTTATGGGGATTTACAGATAGAAAACAACATCACTGACTTCTAATGTCTTTAACAGTAAATGAGAATGAGTATGGATTAACCGTTAGTGAAACCCCCACGCACAGTCTAACTGTCAGTGGCACTAGCGGCCCGTTAACCATAGCTAGCGATGATTTAACTTTAACGGTTAGTGATACACCTACTTCTCTGCTTACCGTTACCAGCTCGACAGACCCGTCGATAACGGTTCAGGACAACAATATACTATTAACTATTGACCAGTCTACAGGGTCATCCTCGTCGGCTAATCCGTTTGACCAAGATTTAAATACGACGGACTCCCCTACCTTTGCCGCTATAACGGTTAGCGGGACGGTAGACGGTCGAGATCTCTCTGTAGACGGCACTAAGCTGGACGGGATAGCGGATCAAGCCAACAAATACGTCCACCCTACCTACACGTCCCGTAGTATTAATACTAGTGAGGCGTCTGTATTAGACGAATTTACCTCTGATGTCGCGGGCCATGTAACTAGAATCACGACTAGGACGCTGACTTTAGCTGATTTAGGGTATACCGGAGCTGCGGACGCCAACAAATACGTCCTACCGACATCGTTTACAGCGAGGAATATTAATACTAGTGGGGCGCACGTCTTAGATACATTCACATCTGATACGTCGGGTCGTGTGACGGGGATCACTACTAGGCCGTTGTTGTTAGCCGATATCGGTTATACTGGAGATGCGGACGCTAACAAATTCATACACCCGACTCAAACAGTTAGGACTATTTCAGTAGACGCGACAGGAGCTGACGTTGTAGATGCTATTGATTTTACGAGTGACGCGCTAGGACACGTAACTTCTGCTAGTGCGACTAAGAGGACACTGACGTTAGCTGACTTAGGATATACCGGAGCAACGAACGCTGATGTGACCCCTTCTTGGGTTCCTTCGACAAACCCTAATTATTTAACAAGCATAAACAACAGCAACTGGTCTGGAACTCAGTTAACTATTGCTAACGGAGGTACCAACGCCTCAACAGCCACTGCCGCGTTATCAAATTTAGGAGCATCCCCGCTAGCTGGTTCTTCAAGCATTACGACTCTCGGAACAATTACTACAGGTGTGTGGAATGGTAGTGTAATATCTTCCGCTTACCTCGATGCGGATACAGCACACCTCTCTACTAATCAAAATTTTACTGGTGATCTAACCTTCTCGGGTCTTTGCATATTTGATAATGATACAAGCCCCGCCGTTAAGATTATTTCTGATGATTTCGCAGAAGGGCTGCAAATACATAGGAACCATTCGTCTAATGCTGCGGGTATTAAGTTTAGTAATAACGATGGGCAGAAAGGTATTCTATACGTCGATAACGGAGGAGTAATCCGCTGGAGGCCCCTGACATCCAGCAGCAACCTTGCAATATGGCACGAAGGCAATGACGGGGCTGGATCTGGTTTAGACGCCGACACTCTTGACGCACAACAAGGTTCTTATTATTTAAATTATAGTAATTTTACGAATACCCCCACGATTCCAAGTTTAAGTGGTTACGCAACAGAGTCATTTGTAAATACGGCATTGGCAGTGAAAGCCCCTTTAGCTAGCCCTACGTTTACAGGTAGTCCTACAGCACCTACACCCACGTTAAGTGACGACTCAACTAAATTAGCTACTACGGAGTATGTTAAAGGCCAAACGATACCTTACTCGTCTTTAAGTGGGAAGCCTACGATACCTAGTGGGAACCAAATAATAGATTGGACGCAAGATCAAGGTTCTACAGACATACATGTAAATAACTTACCTACGATACCTTACTCGTCTTTAAGTGGGAAGCCTACGATACCTAGTGGGAACCAAATAATAGATTGGACGCAAGATCAAGGTTCTACAGACATACATGTAAATAACTTACCTACGATACCTAGTGGGAACCAAATAATAGATTGGACGCAAGATCAAGGTTCTACAGACATACATGTAAATAACTTACCTACGATACCTTACTCGTCTTTAAGTGGGAAGCCTACGATACCTAGTGGGAACCAGATAATAGACTGGACGCAAGACCAAGGCTCCACAGACATACACGCGGATAACATATCTGAGGCTAGTGTCACGCAACACCAAGGAGAGCTTTCTATTACGGAGTCACAGATTAGTGACTTAGGGACTTACCTAACAGCCTCTAGCACAGACTTAGACAGTCGCTACTATACTGAGACTGAAACAAACCAGTTTTTAAACCTTAAGCTCGATAAGAGTGGCGGCGAGATGACAGGCTCCATTGACATGGGGACGAATGACATCACGAATGCAGGTGAGATTGAGGCTAATGAATTTATTGGAAATCTCAGAGGAGCTGTTTCATTTACAGCAAAAGCTGGTGAAGCTCTTACGAAAGGAGATGTCGTTTATATTTCTGGCATATCGGGTAATCTGACAGTTGTAGCAAAAGCAGATGCTGATAATGCTTCAAAAATGCCAGCTTTTGGTGTTGCTAGTGAAACAGTTAGTATTAATGCGAACGTCACGATTATTAATTTTGGTCGTGTAAGTAACCTTGATACGAGTGGGTTTTCTGAAGGGGACGAGCTTTTCGTCAGTAACACGGCTGGTGTGTTGTCTAGCACAGCCCCTTCGGGAGAGTCGTCTGCTTTACAGAAGATGGCTAAAGTGACTAGGTCACATGCTTCTACTGGTTCAATTACAGTAATGGGTGCAGGAAGAACAAACGCTGTACCTAACTTGAATGAGGGTAGGTTGTTTGTGGGTAATTCCAGTAATGAGGCTGTAGCAGATGGGACTGTTCATGTTGATATTGCTGATAGTAGAGTTGGTATAGGAACAACTGGTCCATCTACTACATTAGACGTTGACGGCATCACCACATCTGACGCCTTCAGAACTAATACCAGCAATACCGATTACAACGTAATCAGCAGAAACAGCACTAGTGGAACCTTATGGGTTCAGGCAGCTCAATCAAACAGCATACAAACCATACTATCATGCCGATATGGTAGTGCTACCGTAGCGCAAGGGACTGAAGTTTTAGCCGTAAGAAGGAACTCAAGTTACTTCATCAACACTAAATTAGGGGTCGGCACGAATGACCCTGCTACAACACTTGATGTTGAAGGGACGATAAAACACAAAGTCTACACCGTATCTACGCTGCCATCAGCTTCACCAGCAGGTCAGAGAGCCTTTGTGAGTGATTCATCCTATAGCTTGTCACAAGCACATGGATTAGTTACTGTCGGATCAGGGTCTAACTTCTGCCCTATGTATTCTGACGGGACTAACTGGAGAGTGGGCTAAACAATTTTTCTAGACAAACCAAACAAAACTATGCCAATAGAAAACCAAAATCCTCTGGTTATACCAGCCGAGTCCGAAAAGACACTCTCACAAATCTGGGTGTCCTCACTAAGTGTAAACGTGCCTACCGCCTCTGATGGGTCACTCTATATGCAGCTACGCCCGTGCGACGCCTTGACTGGAGAAATCGCTGATGAGGAATATGCAAAGGGTCTGCACCTCAACTTCTGGGAAGTCATCTCAGAAGTGCCGGAAGCCGCAGCCGCGATGCAATCTGTGTTCGACGCGGTTCCTGCTATAGAAGCATTCTACGATGCTAAGATGACCCCACCAGACGAAGAAACCCTTGCAACGGACGAAGAATAATGCAAACCTCCGTCCGTATGGAAGATAATATTGAACTTTCCCTAAACACCAACGAAATCGAAGCCCTTATAAAGTTGATTGATCTCGCGACGAAAGCCGCAGGTCTTCAAGTCGCTGAAGCCGCTGTTCACTTTACAAAGAAGCTCCAAGAAGCTGGAGCCTCTCTGCAAGAAGCTGCTGAAGATGAAGGCGGAGAAACCTAAAACCTAATCACATCATGGCCCTTAACCCATCCCCACAGAGACAATCAGTCGTTACGTTCCCCACGCCGAACGTCAACGACATCCTATTCTTTGAGTCTGTAGATGCGGAACGGGTCGGAACGGATATACCCGAATATGGTAGTAAGCACCCTGACTATAAGAAGTGGCCGGATCATCGACTGGTTCACGTAGAGACCGCAGACGACCAGAGCCGTTATTACCGATACTATTACGCGGCTGACCAGCTAGAGCAGGATAACGACAACTGGTCTTATAGTGAGGCTGATATCGGCGGAACTAAGTTCGATGCTGTTTCGCGTGATTACGTAATCCGCCGTAGCGAGTTTAGCTCTACCGTTCCCGCAATGGGGTCAACGATGCCTGATACTCCAACAGGCAAGTTTGGTGGCACGCACGTTCTGGCGCAACGCAAGCAGGTTCCTCTTAACGACAAGGTCTTGAACGGTCTATATGTTGTCGAGCAACGGGTCTACGTAAAGAAGGTTCCGTTGTCCCGTCTAGACTTTGATGAGTTCTTCAAGACGACGAACGAGACTAAGCAGATTTTAATGTATGCAGATGAGGTCGTATCTGAAGCTACTGTGGTAATAGGTGGGACTACGATACAAAACCCAACAATCGCACAATTAGAAGATAATCCAGATAATGCCTACGTTGGCTCACCAGCTAATAAAATATCCTATTGGGGGATGAACTCAGGCACAATCCGCACAGTTCAGCAGTTGTCGGATAACTGGTATGCGGTGACTGAGCAGGAGGTTGTTAAATGTCCTACTGGAGGGATGCGTTCGGATCTACAGACAACTTCTCGTGAGTCCGTCACGTCTGGTATTAGTGGATTAAGCCCCTCTACAACCACTCAAAAATTATTCAGTAATTATCAGGCAGGTTTCGGTAGTAACCCTAGCTTAGTTAGGAACACAAGCTGTTGGGCGCATAACTTAAAAGGGGTCACTGGATTCGTCGCTTGGAATAGTAGAACAGTATTGGGTGTCGCGGGTAAGAGACTAGGCGGAGTTGCAATTACTCCTCGACACATATATTTTGCAGCTCACGCTAATTACGTAGTTGGAGACACTGTTTTTTTCTGCTCGAAAAATAACGAGATATATTCTCGTGTAATTAAAGGTGTTAAACTAAACGAGCAGTATGAAACTAATACAGTTACTTTTGATTATGGGGTGGCTCTACTAGATAAAGATTTACCACCGTCTATTGAAGTTGTTAAAGTCTTACCTAAAGACGGGTATCAGTATTTTCAGACTGAGGAGTTTGCATCACATGAATGGCAATCTCCTAATAATGCCAGTGAAGAAGTTCTTGTGATGACTACGGATCAAGATGAGAACGCCCATATCCGTAAATTAAATAAACTTCAGTTTGGTACTTTTGATTACGATAACCCCTTATCAAACGTTCATCGAGAATTCCAACTAAACCCAGCCTCGTCACCTTATGATATTTGGGATGAGGATATGGTCTCAGGGGACTCCGGTAGCGTTTGCTGTTTAGTAGTAGGTGGTGAATGTGTCTTACTCGGTTTATTATCAGGACATCCGAATAATAACGCTGATGATCCAATCGGGCCTTTTGTAAGTGCGCCTGTTAACTATAAGGCTATTAATCAACTCATCACGGACGTTGATGTTGCTTATGTAGCGTTAACTGCTGCGGATAATAATCTTGATAACTATTACAGTGATGGGTATCAACTTCAGCCTATTGACCTTAGTTTTGATTACACGAGCTACCGTCCTGAAGAGCAGAGTCAGGGAGTTGGGTGCGCCCGCCTCCGTTACGAGACTGTAGTAAACTACGCTTTCCCGCCGATCTTGCAGGATGTTCAGTTTGACGTATGGAACTTACGGTCAGGTGGTGCTAGGACTTATCCTAGAGTTTTATACTCAAAAGGATCTTTTAGAGGGCCGTGTAAGGCGGTTGTTGATGTTAGTTGGTCTACGACCCAACCAGTTGGGCTAGAGGCTGATGAGAAACCAGCACCAGAGCCGATCTCGATTCAGAACCCGTTGTTTACTTTGTCGATACCTCCGACGCTTCATGAGGCAGTATATTTTACTGTTAGTGTTGGTAATAACGACGAGACGTGGAAACCTACGAACGCGGTCTATAACAAGAACGCGACCAACGTAACGTCATGGGAGCCTCATATTATTTCTTCAGAAGTAAAACCGTTTAGGGGTGGTTGGCTCATGGAAACGGTTACCGTGTATCCTCCATCATGAAGCCGCAAGACAGCTCTGATATTTCTCTACCAATTCCGTTAGAGGGTGCGCCTGAAGGTCCGCGTGACTTTACGATGGAGTATACTGACGACTACGACGCCGCATCAGGAGACGTAAGTCACGAAGATCCGGCCTATAAGCCGTTTCCTTTTGCAATGCGCCCTGTTCCCGACGTAGGTGGGGAAGAAGGGATTCAAATCTACTTCGGTGTTCTGGTTCATCAGATCAACCGCATGGTTTTTAATACTGATGGGTTAGTGTCCCAAACAGGACTAACAAACCCACAAGTCATCTTACCGACTCAGATGGAGGGGTTAGACGAGAATCGTTATAGGTTTTATGACTTGAATTGGCGGGGAGATGTTTACCTATATTGGGAGACTACTCCAGAAGGAGTTGTTACATTTTGTGAACTTAAAGGTAAGGATGGTGAACCTGCTCAACAAAGTTTACCTAATGACAATGGAGGTAAATTTTTTGTCAAACTAGGCAACGTAGCTGCTGGAGAAAACGACACGTCTATATCAGCCCTTGATCAAAACATTTCAACTGATGTCTATTGGTTAACAGCTTTTGGTATTCAGGAAGACGGTAGCGATTCAGATTCGTCGTCATCAGACTCTGGCTCTACCTCAGTCTCTGATTCCGGTTCGGACAAATCGACGGCTATTGTGCCTATGGACTGGCATGACGAAGGGTATGGCGCGTTGTTCACGATGGAGTCCAACGAGGTTCTCTTTGAGTTCGTGATGAGGGACGTTCCGTTGGAAGGAGCCAAGACAGTATCCCGAATCGATGACAGGTTTCTAGCCGTATGTGAGCCTGACTCTATGACTGTTACAGGCATCTCCGGCGATAGAGCTGGATCAGTTGGTGCGGTGGTCGAAGAGAACAACGTGATTCTTTCGGCGTGGCCTTTATCGTTTTTACGGCCTTCCAAAGTAACTTTGAAGCTTACTGGTGTCCGTAAAGGGTTCAAGCATTTGGATATGCCTGAGCGTAGCAAAGAGCAATTCATCGCTAACGAGAAGTTTATTAATTCAGCTTATCCGAGATCGTAATGTCTGATTCTAGTTCATCGGATAGCGGATCTACGAGTTCATCTGGTAGTGCCTCTACGAGTTCTTCAAGCAGCGTATCTGAGAGTTCCTCTAGTTCCTCTAGTTCCTCTAGTTCCTCTAGTTCTTCTGGTTCTTCAGGCAGCTCGTCAAGTGAAGGCTCAGACCTTACTTTCGAGCTTATCGGCAGTGACTTACAGGGGCCTACTCACAATAAATGGCGTGGTATTGCAGAAAGTGGTGGGAAGCTTTACTGCACACCCTACCAAGAAGATGAAGTTCTAATCATCGACCCGTCAGATGATACAACCAGTAAAACGGGATTGGGGACGGTGGCAGGTAACCCTAGCAACCCTCTTCAGAAGTATGTTGATTCTTTAACGGCTAGTGACGGTAAGATATACGCTAACCCAAGTGGTAATACATCTTACCTACAGGTAGATCCGGCAGGGACTAACGACCCTGACATCAACTATAAATCTGGTCTTACGAAGAACAGCATTCGTGGAGGGGCGTTAGCTTCCGGTAAAATTTACGGGAGTATCTACTACCGTAACGTATCCACGCTCTCTAACCCTGTTATATCTAAGTTCAATCTGTCTGATTTTACTCAGTCGTTGGTATCTTTCACACCTGCACGAACTGGCGGCATATACACAGCTCGCCCTAACTGGAATACTGAAAGCACGGCATATACATGGATGTATGACGCTTACTTTGGAGCAACTACAGCAGGTAACGGGAAGGTGTATTTGACTCCCTACGGGGCAGACCGAATCGCTGTTGTAGACCCTTCAGATGACAGCGTAACTTTAGGTTCCGACCAGCTCACAGGTAACGAACCTCTTTACAGTGGGACGTGGAGTTTTGGAGTGGTCTTAAACCACGCCTATTGGAATAAGTATTCTGGAGGAACCTTCGTCCCGTCGAACGGGTGTATTTACTGTTTTCCAAGGCATGGAAACGCGATCCTGAAGATTGATACATCGGACGACTCAGCTACTGAGATTGCTCTTCCATCTGCTTTGCGGGTCTTTGAAACGACGCATAACAGCGGGACTAGTAGTGAAGTAGACACTTATAAGAATAAGTCTTATTCATCTGTGTTAGGTCCAGATGGTTTAGTCTATTCAGTTCCGTATGAGATACCTTACCTATTCTGGATAGACCCAGCGACAGATGACATAGGTTATAGGGACATATCGACTGAACTTGCGGGTTCAGGCTCCGCCACTAACTCTGCTAATGATTCGTGGTATTCTTACGGTATTACGTATGGTGACGCCATTTACATGGCTCCCCAGAAAGCTAACTATGTAATAAAAATAAGTTTCCCTCCTGAAGCTTACCCAGATTCTTCAGACTCAGACTCAGACTCAGACTCAGACTCAGACTCAGACTCAGATTCTGCTTCACAATCATCAGATTCTGCTTCAGACTCTTCTTCAGATTCTGGTGGGGGTGTTAGTTACTCATCTGCTTCTTCAGATTCTTCTTCAGACTCTAGTGGATCTGCTAAGAGTTACTCATCAGTATCAGAATCTCAATCACAACCATGAAGAACCTAACCGACTGGTTTGACCGCGTTTACGTGATCAACTGCGCCCATAGACCAGATCGTCTTGAAGAGACGAAGAAGCATCTGGACGAGACTAAGATGGCGGATAACGACAAGGTCCACTATTATCCCGCTATAATTGGCGACTGGACGACTTGTCCTGCTGACTGGGGTTCTGGCAGAGGAGCGTGGGGTTGTTTACGTTCGCACCAACGAATCTTAGAGGACGTGATACAAGACCGCGACGAGAGAGGGCGGATGAACTGCGATAACGTCCTGATCATGGAGGACGACGTTATTTTCAAGGATAACCCTTTGGAAAGGTTAAATAATTTCATGGAGGTTGTGCCGGATGATTGGGGACAGATTTATTTAGGTGGGCAGCATCGTAGAGATCCGAAGGAGACTGAAGACCCTAACGTAATTATTGGGGGTTCGATTAACCGGACACACGCCTATGCAGTGAACCAGCCAACTCTTACCGCCCTCTACCGACATATCTCTTACGCTACGGATTATCGTGGTTCCACGAAACATATCGACCACCAGCTTGAGTTAGCTCATCGGCGTAAGGATTGGCCAGTTTACTGCCCGAAAGAGTGGGTCGCAGGCCA
>ERZ1039804.170-NODE-170-length-42422-cov-5.828050_pt1 | contig 42422 bp, 25 predicted proteins | sample MGYA00383089_ERZ1039804 | MGnify/ENA primary metagenome ERZ1039804 (study PRJEB29581, sample SAMEA5548359) | metagenome | biome: marine; feature: coastal; material: water | depth 1 m | study: Short-term variability in the microbial, nano- and picoplankton dynamics...
TTACCTAGTTTTTCTCTAGCTTTACTAATAACCGTATTAACCTCATCAAGATTTTCTTTTGACTCCTCACCTAATTTAGCTAATGTTTCTAAGCGAGATTCTCTATTGTTTTTAAGTGTAAGTTTCTCTTTAGCAAGTTCTTCTGTAGATAAAAATAGTTCTTTAGATGACTTCTGATTTTCATTTTCTACACTTCCAACCTTAATAATTCTAGCTTGATCAAAACCTTTTTTAGCAACAAAGTGAGTACGGTTAAGCTCTTTTTTTGCCACCTTACCTTTTGGTGTTAGGTATACAAAATATAATTTATCATTTTGATACTCAAGTCTACCTGGTCGTTTACCACCAAAGGGTTTACCAAAGTTGTATTCAAAGATTTCGTTTCTATGATTGTAGTAATAGTTGGCTGTGCTGTTAGCTTGTAAAGTGGACGCTTTACCTACACTAAGATTTTCAAACTCTTCAGTAGAAATATCTGACTCTTTACCTGTATCAAGGTTCTTTATCTTAAGTGTTCCATTTTCATTTACACCTAATACACTAAATCTAGATATAGGTACAGTAGAATTTAATGGTTGCTTAGAATAATCTGCACCCTTTCCAGCAAAGTATTCAGTATTTAACTCTATGTCCTTTTGCCCTTTTTTAGTTTTTACACTAACTGTTTCAGTAGGTCCGCTAGGAGTTGTTGCATCTTCTGGTCTATATAATATATATTTACTAGGATTGTCTTTTATATCTTGATATGCTTTTACAAAAGATTTTCTAGCTAATGACATTTCTGATATGTCATCTAGCAATTGACCAAGCTCCTCTTTCTCAACATCAATAATATCCATTTCCTGAATATCAAGAGCAGCATTATTAAATGCATCTATGTTACCCTGAGCAAGTCCATCTAAAACTTCAGAGATATTTATTCCAGCAGCAGTTAACTTAGGCATCATCTCTAATAGTCTACTATCAAAGTCTGCAACTTTACTAGCAGCATATATCATTTGATTCATTACATCTGGACCATATTTTAAAAGCTTCTTGCCATCCTTATTTAAAATAGGATTACCTTCATCATCTTTTAATATTTCACTTCCGTAACGTAAGTTAAGTGATTGGTATAATGACTTTACATCATCTGCAGTTTTTTCAAATTTACTAAGTCTATTTAGATATGCTTCTCTTGTATCTGATTCAAGAGCTTTACCTTCAGCTTGCAGTTGAGCAAAGCCTTCTTCTGTACTAGCAAGTGTTTTATATTGATTAATGTCAGCTTTTACTAAATCATATCTGCCATATTTAATTCTAGGTGTAAGATAGTTGATAATGTAATCAGCTTCTGTATTTTTACTTCCTATAACATCACCATTCTTAATCTGCTCCTCTCTTTCCTTTTGTAAAACAGTTCCTCTGTTTACAGCATCAATAGTTTCCTTTGTGAAATCTGATAAATTAGCGTTATTAAGAGCATCAATTGCTTGAGCTGTATTTTTCTTTCTAGCTCTGTCTTGTCTAAACCTACCTCTTGCTAACATTATAGATCCAGAAATTCCACCAATAAGTGCATTCTTACCACCCTCATTACTAAAAGCACCCTCTGTAAGACCAACACCAATAGAGTTTATCCAACTTGTAGCTTCACCATTTAAAGCCTTTTTATAATAATCTTTTGTAGTCACTGTAGCAGTGTATTGAGCTAGTTCTTCAAAAGACTCTGATATAGAGAATGTGTATGGTCTTATTTTATTTAATCTAGATAGGAATGGGTATTTTACTTTAGGTGTTATATACTTACCACCCTCATAAGCAATATCATCTATCTCTCTAACAAGTTGATTGGCTATTCCTTTCTCTGCTTTATATCCACTACCTAATATCTTTGGAAACTGAATATAGTTAGTAGCTGATAAGACTGCTACGTTAGCAAAGAATGTAGCATTTCCTGATCCTTCTGTAGCATCATTAATAGCTTTAAGTGCTTCACCTGTTGGAACTACACCAAATTCTGCTACGTGTGCATCCACAAGCTCTTTTCTAAACTCATTACTACTGTGTAAAGCTTCTATTCCTGCTTCACCGCTTGTTGCTAAACCTGCAACAGTTATCCTACCTCCTTGATTTAATGCATTGTAATTAGAGAGAAACTTATCAGATAATGATCTCACCTTACCATATGTGTCAGATACTTTAGATGCTCCTGCTAAACCTGCTTCTGTAGCAGCAAGTGTTTCTGCTCCTTTACCAACAGAAAATAATCTTGAAGCATACGGAATACTTGATAATGCTTTTGTATATGCACCTCCTGATAGAGCAGCACCAGCAGCAAACCCTAAGTTCTTTACAACACCATCCCACAAGAAGTTACCTGTAAACCAGTATTTAGGAGAATACCAATTAGCATCTCTTTCTGAAGCTGTATAGTAGTTTGGTAATGCATCTTCTGCATATTTATTTATTTCATCTAAAGATCTGTTAAACTCATTATCGTAGAATGAAGAAAACTTACCATCTGCAATTGCTTTAACAGTTCCATTAACAAGACCTATTGTTGATTGTAAGAATGTTGTACCTGTAAGTAACAATCCTTTACTAACACCATTTACCATTTTAGAACCAAAACTTTGACTTTGTGCAGCAGCATCTTCGTTATCAAAGTTTCCTGGCATGAAGTAATCATATCTACCTTTTTCATTACCAGCATATTCATCAAGTGTTCTTATCTTAGCACCTTTGCCAGAATCACGACCAGCACTAGCAGACTTTATAAGATCAGCAAGAGCTGAACTAGTCTGACTACTTCCACCACCTATACTAGTAAAAGGATTTACATAAGGTCTATTTGGAAGAGGAGATCCATCAACAGGTCCAGTTCTATAGCCTCCAAATCTCTGTTGCATGAATTGTTCATTCAACAAAGGGTTGGGAGAAGATAACTGAGTTGGAGGAGGGATGACAGTCTTTCCACTCTGTGCTTTTGGTAAATTCTCTTTAGACATACTAGTTTTGTTTAGGAGCTTTTGCAGCTTCTTCTAATTCTATTAAAAATTCTTTAGGCATTTTTTTCTGAGTTTCATTTAATAATTGCCATATTGCTTCATCAGTAAAATTCTCTAATGTTGGTACAAGGTCAGCTTTATTAAAGACAGCAGGAAATAATTGATTTTGTATTAGTGTGTTATTTACTGGATCGTATATATTAATTTTAAGTTTGAACTGATCAGATTCTTTAGGATTACCATCACTTATAATATTACCACTAATAGAATAGTGCTGAACATTAGGAAAGTCAACTGGTCCATGTAAAAATGAATTAAATAGTGTAGTCTCATATTCTCCATCTTTAGCAGTTGTGTAGAATGATTGTGGTTGCTTTTGAAAAACGTCTCTACCTTGTCCATCTTGTACCACTTCTAAGTCCGTTGGAGTAGACAGCATTTTAGGAAGATATCTTTCATTAAAACTTGATACACTCGGACTAGCTTCAAACCTGTCTCCAAATGCTTCATAGTATTGATCTTCACCTATTGGAATTGAAAGAGATGATCCATCAGTTTTTCCAACAATAATATTATAATTACCATCAGAATTTGTAGTCACCATTGCACTCTGTAATTCAGATGCAGCTGTCATTATATCGCTAGATGCCACATTTGAACCTGTTCCAAGACCTCCAGTTCTTTCAGCTATTATAGCTAAAGAATTAAGAACAGGTCTAAACTGATCTTTTTGTTTTGCATCCTCAAGAGGAACTCTATAACCTACCTCTTGACCAATTTTATAATTTTTCTGATAGTAATCTTTAAGATACTCTTGCTTCTTTTCATCAATTAGCTTTGTCTCTTTGTTTAAAATATATTGTATTTCATTAATAGTTCTTCGTGTATTCTCAGGTATTTGATCCCTTAGTTCTTTACTACCTTTTGAAGCAGCCCACATTTCATACAGTCCATATTCCTCATCTGATAACTTGCCACTCTGATAGTCTGCATATGCCTGATCTTCTGATAAAGTATATCCTACAGAACCTCCTCCAGTAGAACCAGTAGTTGGAGAAGTATAAGTGGTGCTACTTGGCCCTGTTTTAAGATAGTTTCTCGTAAAGTCTCTAAACATTAAGTTTGCCTCAGCAACATTAAAACCATTAAAATCTAAATTTTTATACTCTTCAGGAAGATTAATATATAACTCTCTGTCAAATATTTGATCAGCTTCATTATTAGCTCTACTGATTAAGTCATTCTGTACTTCTAATCTATCTCTTGATTTAATAAATTGATTTAAATCCTGTTTTTCATCCCAGCTTACAGAGGCTGGATATTTTTCATATCTTTCAACCAATTGATTAAATTGAGAATCACTCAGCTCCTCACCATTTACTTTATACTTTGCTTTGAAATTGTTTCTTAATTGTTGTTCTATATTTTTTTCTTTATCTCTAGAAGCCTCCATTGAAGCAATAACATCTTTCGATGTAGCATCTTTATCTGTAGGTATTGAAATTGGCCCATAAGGATCTTGCATGAGCTTAAGTTTCTTTCTTTCTATCTCTAATCTATCCTCATTATATTTTGCTTGTTGTTGTAACTTAGCACTTGCAATACTTGCATCTTGCCTAAGTTTATCTCTCTGAAATTGTCTTTGAGCAAATGGATTGGTGTGATAAGACTTGATAGTACTTTGAGTTGCATATGCATTAGATGTATCCTCAAGCCAATTCATTGTATATAGTTGTGCCTGAGATCCTTGAACATCTCCACTTTCAAACCCACTAGATAAAGAACTGTATTCAGACTTAAGAGCTTCACTAGCATCGTCTATCTGACTTATTTGCTGCTGTAATCTTTGTTTTTCTTTAGGGCTTGAAGCAGAAGATTGAAGAGCTAAAAGCCTATCTCTTTCACTAGAATATTGACTAAATGTATTCTGATAACTTGAGTTCAAATCCTGTACATATTGATTAGATGATGTATTAGAATATTTATATAACCCATCTGTTTGCATTTGACGATAGTCATCTGGAGACAGTCCTTGTTTTAAAGCTGTTTGTATTCTTTCTTTACTTACTCCTTCAATTCTAACTCTTGTCATAGCATCTACTAGTTGACCTTTTTCATTAAAGGCAACATCATATCCTGTAACTTTTTTACCTAGTGCTTTTACAATATCTCTAGCAGCTTTATTATAATCCTTATATGGACGATATGTAGCATTGAATTGAGTTTTAAGATCATCACTGTTTAACCATTTATTAGCTTGTTGGTTAAACAACCAATCATTTGAATCAGATCCTTTACCTTCTGATATAAGCTTATCTTTACTTTCTAATGCTTTTCTATATCTCGCAGCTGATGACACTGCATTTATAACAGTAGGATCTTTGGCTATCTGATTAGTCATTCCATTTACAGAATTGACAAGTTGGAAATTAGAAAAATCTCCACCTGCTACAGATGATAACTGTCCACCTAGTTGATTGAGTTTTGATTGCAAGTATTGTTTATCAACTTCTCTAACAACATCAAGACCAGCAATATTATCTATGCTCTCCTGTATTTTCTTTACCCCTTCATCATAGCGCTCCTGCTTATATACACCAACTTTCATCATTGCCTCTACAGGCTCTTGTTGTATATAAGGGTTGAACGTAGGGATTATATCTTTATACGATGCCATAATTTAACAAATGTAATGTGATTAATTTTATTATCCAAGAATGGCTAACAGGTTTTAGTAATGTTTTATAATCAATTTAATTATAAACCTCTTAGCTTTTTTAGGATGTTACTATTCTTATGATTTTTTTTAACTGTCTTTCCTCTCTTAGCATATGCTCCTTCTTGTTCTTGCATAGGTACATAGTCATAGATATCCTCTGTATTGATTCCTCTATTTAAAGCTCTATCAATCTTTCTATATTTAATATCAGGATTGAGTCCTTGCTCTTCCATTTTCCTTCTTTGCTCTTCTTGATATTGTTGTTGCTGTTGTATAATTCCTTGAAGTCCTCCAATCACTCCTGGAATTTGTTGTAAGTTTGGATTAAATCCTGGAGCTGAAAGTCCTGGTATACCTGATACAGTTCCACCTGGAAGACTAAATCTAGCAGATTGTTGAACTCTAGCTCTATAGTCATCATCAAAAGCATAGGTTGGATAAAGATTTGCAAACACTTGTTTTAACCTACCCTCTAATTGTTTTTGTTGATACTTACTAGAAATAGAATTAAGAGCAGCAAGTGTGGTGGCTTTTGTTTTAGCTACAGCTTCTGCTTGTCTATCTTGTTGTTGATCATATATACCTAAATTAGTTAGACGTGCTCTGTTAAGAGTGTCTAAGTTTTCTGAATATACTTGATTTTTAAACGATTGATTCTGTCTAAACTCTTCAGCATTGATTTGATTTAATGCTTGATATGTAGGAGCTTGTGCAAGAGCAAGAGCAGCAGGGTTACCTTGCAGTGTAGCATTTCTTTGTAAAGTCCTACTCTGTGAAATTACATCATTCTTCATATCCTGCAAAGAGATATCATAAGGAACTCTTAAGTTCGGTTGATATGTCTGAGCATATACTGGAGCTAATGTATTAGAAGATAATGCAGCATACTCCCCAAGTAGTTGATTAGGATCAAGTCCTTCAGTATCTACTGATGGAGGAAGAACTGGAAAAGGAATTCTATTTTGAACAACTGTAGTAGTTTCTGTAACAGTAGGTTCTTCTACTCTTACTTCTTCTACTTCAGGATCTGAACCTTCCACTGCTGGAGTAAATCTAGCACTAGATGTTTGTTCTCCAAAGTCACCATCTACTTGTATTCTTGTATCATCACCAGCTTCTTCAGCTCTTTTGTTAAATTCATTTTGATAACGTGTTACATCAGCTTCATTTTTAGGATCAAAGTTTTTCCAATCAAACCAAGGGTTAGCTTCTTTAGCTGCTTCAAATTTTTCCATTGTAACACTTCCAAACAGTCCAGTGTCTTTATCCCTCTTTTGTCCTTCAGGAACTTTTTCTAGAGCTTTAATAGACACTTCAACAGCTTCCTCCCCTTCTTTTGTTTGCTTTGTAAATTTCTGTGGATTATCTGGATCTTGTTTATATCCGTCTTTTATTAACTCTTCTGGAGTCTTGTCAGTTTTTGGTATGTTATCTTCACCACCTAGTTGTGTGTTAAAATTACCATTAGTTGTAGTTTCTGTAACAGTGGCACCCTCTTTAGCCATATTATTCATAACTCTTTCTGGATCTTTAACAATTTTATTCTTACTAATAAACTCATTACCTTTTATTTCAAGCTCATCAAACGTTTCATTCAATGCACTTTGTAGATCAGCTAAGATGTTTTTCTTCTCAGCAATGTTTTTTAATTTCATATCAGATCCTTTAAGTATAACATCAGCTGTAGATCTTTCTAATTGACCAAATACAGTGTTGTCTGATTCTAGTCCTAGGTCAGCAGCTTTCTCCATTTTCTTATTAATTTTAGCTTCATCTTTATTAAGAACGTCACTAACATATTTTTTAAACTTCTTACCCTTAGCTCTATCATCACCAATCTCTTCTAAGTATTCTTCTGGTATTTTAAGATCACCATACACAACTAAGTTCTCAGCGCCTCCACCATCTTTTAGTTGCTGTGCTGGTTCATTCTCTACCTCTACAACAGCTTCATTGTTAGCAACAGACTCTTCTCCATATGCAACACCTATTCCTGTTTGTCCTGTTTTAGGATCACGATAGTCATGTGAGTTTCCTTTAAACTGAATACTCTCACCACCTGCGTATGGGTTGTAAGATACTGTTTCAGCTTTACCACCCCACAGTGTTTTAAGCTCTCCACCCATTTTCATTGTGTCTAACATAGATGGATTACTAGGTATGTTTCCACCCTGCTCCATATGAGAGGCATATCCAGCTTGTATTGCTGGAGCGATAGCTGTGTAAGAAAGTTCTTTTTGAGCTCGTTCAGCTCTTTCATTTTCTTTTCTAGTTCGCCTATCATCTCTGTCTAATAAGTCACCAATACCACTTCCAATAAAACTACCTACAGCAGATCCTATAGGACCAAATGCAGAACCAATAGTTCCACCTATTGTGCCACCAATATTAGATCCAGCATCAGTCCCTTCATATAGTCCAATCATTTGACCGAATTGTTTACCTGCACCACCCATACTACCTCCACCATAAGAAACATTAGCCATGTTAAATCCACCTTGAGCTTTAGGTACTAAATAAGAATTACTTCCCAGTACACCACCTTGTTTAAATGATTTTTGTTGATTAGGATTAACAAGAGGTACGTATCCAGGATCACTAAACATTCCACCATTTTTGAGAACATTAGTTCCTACACCATAAATAGGGAAGAACTCTTCTCCTGTATTCTGAACATCTTCAGGTCTTACATATTCACGTTCTATTTTTTCTGGTTCTGATTTAGCTGCATCAAGTGTAAGCTCGGTTAACATTCTGTTTTGTTTAGCTCTAGCTAATGTTTCTTTTTGTGCTTTGAGTTGTTTACCAATAGATATCACATCGCTAACAATAGGAATTCCAAAATCTTGAACAGCTCTAGAGTTGTATATTCTACCAGCTCCTTGTAAAAATGATTCAGCACTTCCGTCAGGATTGTATCTACCCATTCTAGATGGTCCAGAATCTCCTAAGTCAAAATCAAACTGAGGAGTGGCTGCACCTCCTTGAGCTTTTGGAGCTTCATGTGAATATCCTAACTTCTCCATTCTTAAATGATCCTTTAACTTATTGGCTTTATACCCCTTGCCAGTTTTAGGATCATACATCATGTGTGGTTCAAACTTCTTAACTTTACCACCTTTTTTCATAGGAAGAGAACTCATTGCACCAGATATATCACCACCACCACCTATACCACCACCAGATATAAGATCACCTAATCCACCTTCACCACCTTCACCACCAAACATTGACATTAGTTGAGGTAACATAGACATCATGCCACCCATTCCTCCTCCGCTACCACCAGACTGTTGTTGTTGTCCTGCAGCAATTTGAGCTTGAGTTTTCATATCTTCCAGTGTCTCATCATAACTCTTTTTACCCATTTGCTTTGCTACTGTATCAAACAAGAAAGCCTCATCTATACGAGTGGGTGGACGGTTACCTTTAGGTGTTTCTATGTTTGGAATCATAGCTCCTATATTAGCTTTCTTAGCCATAAGTTTTCTTACAGCTTTTCCATGCTTTTTCATGAAGGCATCCTCAGAAGGAAACTTCTTGTAAAACTCTGCTTCAGACTTAACGCCTGCTATCTTTAAAAATTCAGCTTTCATATTATTAGTATTTGTCTAACCAGCCTCCTGGTTGTGGGGTGTTGTAGTTTGTAAAGTTAGTCAATTGATCTAAGGCTACCAAAGATTTTCCATCTTTGGCCATTGGGTACTCCGTTACAGAGTTACCATCAAACTTGTAATCTTTTCCTGGTTGCATCATTTTCTTGTCACCAGTGTCAGATATTCCAAGTACAGGGTAGTTAACACCCTTCATTGTTATATTGTTGGAGTTTATTTTAGTTACCTCTCCAGGGTATGCCCATTGTCCTCTGTCATCTTCTATTACACCACCATCTTCAGCTTTCTGACAACTACCCTTACTAAAAGGTGTCTTACCAGCAACTGTTTTATATCCTGGCCAGCATCTTCCACCATCTTCAGCTTTAGGTATATCTCCACCATTCTTAAATTCACCATCTTCTTGAGTAGGTCCCATTTGAGAAGCTGCACCTAATCCTCCTACAGCTGCTGCAGAATATGTTTTATTTAAAATATCTTTTATTGCTTTTCTAACATTACTATTTTTTAAATTTGCAGCTTTTGGGGCATTAGGCATAAGATATTGACCTGGTTGTAAAAATTGTTGTGCATCTAAACTTGAGAATAAATGATGGATATCATAATTTGGACCTGTACCTCTAAAATCTTTTCCTGCTTCCTTTGACCAATTTGCTATAGCATCTGTTAGTTTTGCAACTTGTTCATCTGTTACATTATCCCCTGCTTTTAATCCTGCATTTTTTTCTAACCAGTTAAGTGCTTTTCTAAACCTTACTTGTTGCTCCCATGGTCTACTTAAATATTCTATATTTAATGCTGGATTATCATCAACAAGTTTAAGTTTTGGATGTCTATATAAATCACTTCCTTGTTGACCTACATTACTAAACATATGTTCTACTTCATGCTCTAGTACTCCTAATACTTTTTCTTTATTAAGATTAGGGCCTGTTGGGTCAATAGTAATTTTACCTCTAGTATATAATCCATCAGCAGTACCATCTATTTTACCAAAAGAAAGATTAGAATTTTCAAACTCTTTTATATAATCATCAACATAACCAAGTATTTCATCTTTGCTACGTCCAGTAGCTTCCATATTATTTTTTATAAACTTATCAGTAAGTAATCTTTTTCTAGTTCTTTTAGCTATGTCTGAAATTTCTTGTTGTGTAGGTATAAGATGATCATAATCAATTGCATCAAAATTACCATCTACAACTTTTATAAGTTGTTGTTTCTCTATAGTTGGTAAATTTTTAAATTCAAAATTATCTATGTTACTATTTTTATACTTCTTATATAAATTTTTAGCTCCTTTAAGTATCTTACCAAACTGTGCTTCAGGTATCTCTCCACCATTACGGTTTTTATTTTTTAGTAAGTCTCCAAAATCTATTTTAGAAGTCTTAGGTTCGTACAAACTATTGAAAAATCTTGATATTTCACCATCCATTTTTTCTTTAAGAGGTTCATCATACTTCCAAGCTTTATCAAACTCGCCACTACGAATAGAAGCGTCTTGTGTTAAAAAATCTTGAGGTCTAGGATTTAATGTTCCGCCTATAGTATAACTTGTACCTTCACCTAAAGCGCTTGTAAATCTGTTACCAAGTCTTGTGGCAAATGGTCTATCAATACTATTACCTACAAAAGAATTAAGATCGTATCTAGTTAAGTCTGTAAAGATATCACTAGTTTCGTCAAATAAAGGAAAACTGCGATTCTGATCTAAAAAGTTACCTTTTTTTTGTGAATCAATCCATCTCTTTCTATGTGCTGCCACCTCTTCAGGATTGTTAAAGTCTACCTCATCTGAATATTTCCAACCTTCACCATACTCTTCTTGTGCTACATGTGGTTTACCTAACTTTCTTGTTTCTTTATCAGTTTTACTTTGAACTTTATAATTTAGGTCACGTATATCTTTCTTTGCCTCATAACTTAACTCATCCAGATACTTAACATTACCAGTTGTGTTTGCAGCATTGGTAACCATTTGTCCTTCTGATCTAAGACCTTTTACATAATCAACTGCTTTACTTCCATATTTCTTTGCAAGCTTTAACAATTTTCCCCATTGTGCTTTATCTATCTCACCTCCATATTCCATATTAGGTATGATGTTTCCATCTGCATCATATCTAATGCTTTTTAAATCTATGTTCTTAAGCTGAGCTTTTATGGGTAAGAAGGATTCAAATATCTCTTGCTCTTTATTAAATGGATATACTCTCTTAGAGAGATAAGGTTCCATGCTTTTAGGAAGTGGGCTACTTGTTGGATAGATGTTTGGTTGAGTGAAAGCATCTCTAAGAGGTGTTGTTTCTAAATTAATCCCTTTAGGTTTTGCTTTAAAAATATTACTAATCTGATCGCTTGTATAATTATATGCTTTTCTAATATTTTTACCTCCTGTAAATATTTCACCAAATGGTACTAGATCTACTGCTGTTAAGGCAAGATCTGATCCTGTATCAAAATTAGGATTTTCTTGATATTGACGATATGCTTCAGGAGTAGCGTAAGCAGCATAAGCTGCACTACCTGCATCTATTGCATTACCTATACTTACAGGGCCTCTAAAAGGTTTATAACTTAACGCCTTTTGAATTGGGTTAAGAGCATATCTACTTACATATGGTGCAGCACCTCTACCTAATGTTGATAGAGCTGGACCAGCTGCCATACCTCCAGCAAGACCTAAGGCACCATACATTATAGGATTAACAACATCATAAGTATCCTCAGCTAACCCTCTATCTGTTTGAGCAGCTCTTCTTACACCTCTACCAATTGCTCCTGGATCATTAAAATACTCTTTCTGTTGTGCAGAGAGTTTATCATACAGAGGATATTTTTCATAGTCTACACCTGCTGTAACTACCACTTCCTCTAGTGGATTAGGAACATCAGTAAATCTACCTTCTCTATATGCAGCTTCATATTCAGGTGTGCCATACATCACTGTTCCATCCTGAGCTTTCTTAGGTTCTTCAGGAGATATTCCAGACGTACGTGCATACATCATTCCTGATGCACCTGGAAGACTTCCTCCCATAGCAAACTTATCTAACCAACCACCATTAAGCTTTTTTAAAGGCGTAGCACCACCAGCAACAGCTCCAAAGAACTTCTTTTGTTTCTCTGTAAGTGCTCTACCTCGAACTGTTCCATCTTCGAGTATCTTCTTTGCTTTAGATGCTGTTAAACCTTTTGCCATTATTTATATGATATTTGTGATGGTGTTACAATAAACTGACTTATAATATGTGTTGTTGATGAGTCATCAAGTATGTGTCTCACCTTTAAGTTTTTAGCTCTAAGGGTTGACTTACCAAATGATTTAGGACCATAGTCCATATTAGATTGATTAATAACTTTATCAATAGAAAGAGATTCACAAGATGTATTAAATAGTGGAACCTGCTCATCTTTCTGCAATGCCCAGAATGTGTTATACTGATAAAAGTTATCACTTTTGGTAAACGTAATAGTCTTACTGTCATTGTTTAATACAGGATACTGCATGTACGCTGACAGATTATTTTCTGGCTTAGGAACAAGTTCTAGTAATCCTGTAGACTGTTGGCCGTTATATAATACAGCCTTGTTAAACCATTTATCATCTACTTGCACCTTTCTATTATTATCAAAATATCCAGTTGTTGAAGGTAGGTATCTATAAACTTTACTATAGTCTTTTACATTCTGAAGTATCTCATCATTATATTTATAAGAGAATGGATATTCTATAATATAAGGTTCAATGTTACCATAGTAATAATTATATATCTGTGGGTTCTTTAAATGTGTCCACAAACATCCTGTGGTATCTTGACTATATGTAGCTGCCTGATATTCATCTGTAGGAATGTCTTTAAGTGTTACAAATTTTTCAAATTTACAATCTCCAATTGATCTGACTATAATTGATTTATCACTATCCTCAACATCAACAGTAATTCCATTTATTAACATCTCTCTACTCACAGCTCCTTTTAACATACTTCTTGATTCACGAAGTATATCAAATGGGCCTGCGGTTGGTCCAGAAAAAGTTAATTTTATTACTATTGTTTTCATATTAAACTGGGTTGTTACATGGTCCTATTAATGTTGCTCCTATTATTCCTATACTTGCACATACTATTTGTGTTTGTCCACTACCTAAACTTATTACTTGTTGCTGACCAAAACAATCTGTATAGTATGTTGCTATTGGTCCACTTACTTCATACTCATTACAAGTTGGTGAAAGCGTAGTGGTGCTAGTTGTGGTAGATGTGCTAGTACTTGTTGTGGTTGTATTTTCAATTCCACAATTTATATATGCTGCTGATTGACTTAGTGTTTTGAAATCTACAGACTCACCTTGATCAGTTAAATTATTTTCAGTTACATCAACAAGACCTTCGCTTGAATCAAATATATATAATATATCGTCAATTAAAACTTTAATTATACAGTCACATTCTAATAACATAATACGTCCAGTGAGCTGTCCAAGACTTACATCTAATTCAACATTACCATTAGAGTAATCAAATTGTGTGATGTAGTAGTCTAGTCCGTCTTTAGATATTAAAACTAACTTATTTTCTTTAGTGTATAATAAATTACTTTCAACAACTCTATTTAGTTGTATTTCAAATTGTACATTTATTACAGGTATATTTTCTGTAACATCTATTTCTAGAATCTTCTGTGGAGCTACAGTAGAATCTACACCTAATAATACTGTATCACTTAGTGCAATATTACCTGCAATGCCTCCAGGAAAACCTGCATATGGTATATCTCTGTTGAATGTTGCTGTAAATGGAGAGAGTGTAATATCCCATTCCTTTATGGTTGAATCTATAGTCCATAACTTATTTGATGTAAAAGCAACACCTGTTGTTGCTGAGTATACAAATCCTGGAACATCCACATAACCATCAACTTGTGTTTCACTAAAATCTTGAGAAGCTGTACTTACATATATTCCTTCAGGAGTTACTGAAACAAATCCACAACATTCATCTAACAATGGTTGAGGAGCTACAGTAGTAGTTTCACTTAAACAGTAATCACAATATTCTATTTGTTCGATTCTAGAATTAGAAGCTACATAAAAGACACTGTTGTTCTTTTTTCCATAAGAAACCTTAGAATACCAACCTTCTGAAAGACTTTCACAATATGGAACAAATGAATCCCAAATATAAATCTTTTCACCTATACTATAATTATCATAAGCAACTTTTATTTGAATTGGTAATATATTTGGAGATATTAAGTTCATTGCTTTACATGCATCTTGTGATGAACTCGTGCTTACTACTGGAGATCCTCCAACTATTTGATATCCTTCTAAAAAACTATCAGTTATTGAATTCTCTGATGGAGTGTAGCATGGAACTGTTGTAGTGGTAGTTATTGTTATTATTCCTGTACCACCAGTAAGTTCACAAGAAGTAGGTCTAACTTCACCACCCTCTATTACTAAATCTCTAAATGTAGTAGTAGTTGTTGTAATTGGAAACAATGTTGTTTTTGTAGTAGTGGTAGTGGTGGTTGGTAAAGTAGGAGGTAATAGTTCACCTGCTATAACTTCAAGATTTCCAGAACCATCACTTGTACAACATCCATTTTTTCCAGAATAGAAGAAGTTGTTCTCTCCTATGTAGAAGTTTGGAATATATGAATGAAAAGATATCCAACTCTTTGTATTGAAATCAAAAGATATTGTCCAAGATTTATTACAAAAGTATTCTTCATCTTCAAGGTATACAATATGTCTTGGAGGGTCACTAGGAACTTCTTCTAAGGTTGTAGTGGTGGTAGTTACCTCTACTGTAGTTGTTGTAGTAGTGGTTGGCTTAATAGGGCGAGTAGTACTAGTTGTAGTAGTATCATTCGTTGTAGTGGTAGTAGTAGTTCCTCCACATGGTTCTGCAGGAAATAATCTTACATTAGTAGAAACTATGCGTTGATTACAAGGTATTGGAACCTCTGAACAAATAGAGTTGCATTCAAATGTAAAATTTAATACTACATCATCATCACAAGGTTGATATTCCACTTCTAAAGTTCCACTGAATTGATCACTTATATATGTAAGACAATTTGTTTTTAAATTTGCAGTTGGGTCTGCTTGTCTAAAAAGACTAGCAGTTGTACCTTCAATATAAAACTCTCCTGTATCTTCATCATATTGAATGTCGTCACGAAGAGGGATGTAATCAAGCTTGCTAATAATTATTCTTTCAAACTTACTATCATATACACCATGTAACCCAATACCGTTAAAATGATTGTCTGTAGGTACGTTTGGAAAATGTTGAAGTATTTCAAAAGGTAAATGATCTATCATAAACCTATTTACACCAGAACCAAATGATGTAAGATCTTGAACTTTAGGTCCTGAAACTAAGAACACTTGTCCTCTCTTAGCATCTACAGTTATCTGCCCTTGAGGTATTTTTAATAAAAACTTATTTTGGGATCCTACATATCCGAGATCTGTTTCAGCAAAATCAATTGGTGGAGAACTATCAAATAATCTTGGATTACCAATGTATGCAGCCTGTGGATTACTTGTATCAATTGTAAGAAGATTATTGTACAACAATGACTTATTCTCAAAACGTGCAAGTATTGCTTTATTCTGAATACCATCTAACGATGTAAGGTTTCCATAATTCTGTGGGAAGTCATGAAATGATAATGCTCTATAAACTAACCAGTTATTAACCCTAGAGTCAGCAGTTGTTATAGCTGCATCTGAATAAATAGCTCTAAATGGAAACACTGTGTAACATAAGTCATCTTGCCAGTCTGGAGGAAGATGTGAAAATACATTCTCTTTATTTTGTTTAGAGTAAGTTACATTATAATAGTATGTGTTATCTTGAGCGATAGGTACATTTGTTTCTTGTAACCAATCATCAGGAATACCAGAGCTTACATGAGGCCAGAAGTCTCCTTCTTTGTTATTAAATGCTTGACGTAAGTCTGTATTATATGTAGTTTCGCAATAGAAGTTTGGAATACCATATGCAAACAAATACATAAACCCATCATAGAAAGTTCTATATGATCCTCCTCCTACAGGTATAGTAGATGGATCATTAGGACAATCAAAGTTGTGTGCCTTATATGAAATTAAGTTTCTTACAGGAGTCGTTTGACCATTACTCTCAAAGTCATAGTCTTCTAATATAGATCTTGAAGAATGCCAGTATCTTGGATATCCGATATTACCAATCTCATCGTAAAATATATCACTGTCATCAGGAGCACCCACTCTGTTATCTATAAAGAATGGTAGTTTTGTTTTAAACGCAAATCTAGAAATAAATGTATCTCCACCAAATATTGTAGAAGTTCCTGTGTCTTTTATAAGTGCTTGGTACCCTGTATCAATAGTAGTATATGAATATATTTGTCCGTATTGATTTGGAAAAATGTTTTTCATAGATGCATAGTATGACACTACTGTAAGATCTTGTTCTTTTTCAGGAGTGGCGCATGCACCTTTATTACCTATTGTAAACCTAGAATCATCTTCTATGTATGGATCAGCCCCATTAAGTAAACTAGGTGTTTGACTTGGGAAAGGTAGAGGAGGAACGGACAATGTAGTACTGCTAGGTAATTCTCTTTCATCTAATGTTTTTATAAATACAGAAGTCTCTCTGTTCCAGTTATTTATAGAGTACTCTTCCTTAGGACCTAACGATTGTACACCTGGTATCAAGTATCTAGTTAAATCTATATCCCTTTGTTTAATTCCTCCATTTATATTATTAGCTATATCAAAAGAATAATCATAACTAGCTCTAGAGTTAAACGACATCCCATAGTTCTTTCTTGTAATACCATTTACATAGATTGTTAGGTATGCTTGATATGCTGTAAACATCACACCAAAACTTTGTGGGTCTGATAGGTCAGCCATTTTCTTTGAACTATCTAATGCATCTTGTTGGGCCTCTTTAGAAAGAAGCTTGTAGTTAGCATTATCTTTAACTTGTACCCAATGAGCTTTCCCACCACCAAACATTACACTCTCAAGCTTTAATACACTTCCTAAGAATGGTTGTCCAAATGATGTCTCTGGTGAATTAAATACTTGTCTGTATGTAATCTCTCCATCTTCTTGTTCTTCAATTGAAGGTTGAGGTTTTTCATCTTTACAACCTAAAGAGGATCTTCTACTCCTTGTTCTTCTGTTTCTCCAACTATTGTTACTTGTACTATTTCCTTCATAATCAGCACCTATAGCAACCCCTGGAGGGGTTTCTACTTCTCCAGGACCAAACTCCAGAGGTTCCATTAATGTTTTTCTTGCTCTACAACAGTCCTTCCAACCAATAGGTGTCCATACTCTCCCACAATATATAGTATTAACTACACCACCCACTTTAGTAATTACTGTATATTTTTCACTACCTTCAACACCTAAGAAACCATCATCATTCAGAAACTTAGTCCTGGAAACTTCATTAACATATGGTGTATCATTCCAATCAGTAAATGGATCTTTCCATTCTATTTCATGTCCGCAAGTAGTATTTCGATTATCAGTAAAACATCTCCACACATCATAATTACCAGGACCAATTACCATCTTACCTAAAAGTGGAACAGGTCTTGTCAATGAGCAAATTTCAACAATTTCATCTAATTGTATAACTGCTTGTGTCACTTTACCATTCAGTGCACTAGTATACTCAAATACACCCTCATTTTCATTTACTGTTACTTCAAGTCCTTGTATTATTGCAAGAAAAGTACTTCTATCTGGTTCAGCTTCTGGTAAATACACCAAGTATGCTTCAGAGTCAGCTGACCAGGCATTATTGTTAGCTAGCACATATGGATCTGAAGATAAGTCATTGTATGGATAGTTAGGGTAGTAGTAGTCTTCTTCATCTCTAGTATACTTGTTTACGTTTCTAAGTATACCTTTTGCTATTACAGACTTGTTTGTTCCTCTATCACCTCTTACAATCTTGTAGGCAACAATATCGTCTTTCTGATCTTGTGTTAGTCCAGAATTCTGTATTAATGTAGATACCTGCAAATTATCCAATCGTACACCAATAGGAAATACAGCATCGTTCTGCATTGTAGGAACAATTTTATTATTGTCATATACTATTGGTCCATTTTCTATAATAGGACTTACTGCCACATCTGGAAACTTGTGATGCCTGATAGGTTGTTCAGATAAATCTCCCCAAACATCTGGTTCACAAGGATACGTTTCTGTTGATTCCCAATATGCAAACTCACCATATTCCCATGGTCCTTTGTAATTTGAATCACTAGATTGTCCTGTAGAATTTCCTGTTACAGATGCTGTGTTGTATATTTTCCACCAAGGTTTAAATCCTATATCACCAGAATAATAGTCAGGGTCTCCAATAAAATCGTTATTTTGATTAGGACCTGAATCAGCTACATCAGGATAAGACTCTTCGTTACCTCTCTCTCTTCCTGGAATATGAAAACCATCTGTCTGTTTACCATTCTTTAACAAGAATACTATTTCAAATGCATACACCTCATCACGCATGTATCCACGAAGATTTACAGCATTTATTTCATCTGCATAATTTTCGTCTGCTGGTATTCTATGTGTCTCCCAACCAAGTGTTATTTGATTTGCAATTGACTGGTAGTTAATTCTATCAATAGATGTAAGATTATCCCACACAAGAACATCTTGTACAGCTGTAACATCTTGTGCAATATCATAATATGGAAACTTTTCAAATATATCTGATATGGAAAGTTGTATAGGTGATTGATCTCCTCCTGTATAAGTTATTTCTCTTGTAGAATCCTCAATACTATATGTACCAACAATTTCAACTGAAGTTATATTGTTTATAGTTTTTATTACAGCTAAGTTGTAATATTCAAACTGTCCTGATAGATCTAAATTAGATACACCCACAACAATAGACTTACCCACTGGATAATCAAAGTTTACTGTTGTTGTAAACTCATCAGAAATAGGTAAAGGGTTAGTTACAGAATAATATGAAGTAAGTTCATTGCCACTTGCATCTGAGTATTGAGCTGCAAATTGATATGTACCTGCTGTTAAGTTACCTATATTTCTGATCTGAGTGATCATCAATTGAGGTATATTAAAATTAGGTTGAAGTTTAAGTTGATTGCAATCAAGTTGATCAGTTTCTGTAGCACCACAAATACTACCCTCTGGTGTCAAAGAAATCACATAAGGGATATTTTCTATGTCTAAATATCTTCTAGGATTAACTCCATCTGTCCAATAGAGTTCTGTTGTACAGTTTGTTATTCTGTGTACAACTTTAGGAATGGGGTGATTTACATCAAAGTTAAGACAAGGAGCATTTACAAGTGTTTGATATTGACAATCATTATTGTCCATAAATCCAATCTCGCTATCTCCTGTGTTTGGGTTGGCTAAAAAGAATATATTCTTACGTTTCTCAGGAATAAAATGAGAACCAATGAGTTTATATCCTGAAGGAAAATCTAAACACAACTCATTACCTGGCTCATTCTGATAGTTTACAGAACTAGAGTCAAAGTTTTCTACAGCAGCATTTAAAGCATACGTAAGCCTTCCAGGACCAACTTGATTAATAGAGCTGTCTAGGTTTAATCCTGTCCTAGCAACACTTGGATTTAATCTAACATTACCCTGCTTCTTTGTTTTGTCAGAATCTTTTTTTGATTGCTGTTTAGCCATAATTCTTAATTATTGCGTCTTCTTCTTGTACCGTATCTATTTGTACGAGTTGGAAGTTCATACTTGTTGAACCTGTTCAAGTCTTTTTTTATTCTCCTTTGTTTCTCCCAAGGAGTTTGTTTTTTAATTTCAATTTCTGCTTCTATATACTTCTCACTATATTCTTGTTTATAGTAAGCCAGCTTTTGTTGAAGTTGATTAAAAGTTTCATCGTTTGTTTGATTGGTTAATATTTCAAAAACTTTGAACTTAAGAAACGATTCAACATACTCTGCTATACGATAATTATCAGGAACCAATTGATTTCCTATTGTGTCATACTCTGTAGCATAAAACAATAAGTGAACTACGCCACTTCTGAAGTTGGTTACAAACTTATTATCTCTAATATCAAATGAATCATAATTTGCAGACCCAGGGGTAAACTCTCTTACAGGAGGTGCAAAATTGTTCCAGTCATTTCTGTAATTTACATCACACTGTTGTCTTGTAGAAATGTTACCTGGTTTTAATAAATAACTATGTCTATATGATCTAGCTATTTCATTATTTGTTTTATACACTGCTTGAACTAATTCAGGCATACATGTCCCATCGCAATTTGGGTGTTGACAACTAGGATTATTACAAGGGGTTCCTCCTATAGTTAATGGAGATATTTGTATAGTTGTTGAATTAGCTGCCTGTGAGTAGAATGATGTAGCAGAAGGATAAGGGTTTCCTGGTATCTCAGCACACATCCAAGCTTCTCTGACAGCATGAAAGTTATCTGGTAACCTTGCTTGAAAGTCTTCAATAAACAACACCTGTTCACTTATTACATAAGTAGTTCTGCCTAACTTTCTTAGACACTTGTCTAGATAGGTAGGAAAGAGCAAATCATCTACAGCGCCTGTATCAAAGTAACTTTTAAGTTCTTCTTTTACAGTAGCGTAAATAGGCTCTGGGGAAATAAAATTGTATTTATAATAGTACGACATAACTTATTTTTTCCATTCATGATACATGTGTTGGTACTTATCGTCAGTTTTTATATAGTGTGATAATAATCTTGAGGTAATTCTTGAGGGCTTAAAGTACCATAGTTCAGAGTTTCTAAATCTAGCACTCTCTTTAAACCACATCCACCCAAAGAAATATCCTTCTGTATGATAGTTAAAGTTATATATAACTTTTCCTTTCTCTTTAGTTTTCTGCCAGTCAATAGGTAAGTTGACAAACTCTTTACCGTCTATACCTTTTACTTTTCTTCTTTTCTTTTTATTTACAGAAAATTGTCCAAGGCTACCTACTAACTTTTCTTTCTTTCCTGTTTCTAATATATAGTGTTTAAATGCATCATTGTACTGATACAATATATTTCTCCACTCATTAAAAGACAGATTCACCAAAGGGTGTTTCTTACAGAAATCATTGTAGTTATCTTTACTTGCACTTCTCCAATCAACAGAGACTCTAGCCATTTGTTATTAGTTTGTAGGCTGGGCATTTGGTGCTTGTCCATCTATTCCTTCATTGCTCATATCTGTCTTAATTTGAAAATATGTAGATAAAAGTTTTGTAGAAGTCATTGCAAGAACTTGTTGCTCTAAGTATCCAGGAAGTGCATATTCTTTATCTAGCGGATTCTTACATAGATCCTCTGTAGAATAATTTGTGCCACAATCACAATCTGGGTACATTATTTCATTAGGCACATCTTCCTCAAACAACGCTGCCAACCTTATTGATTTTAATAATGGGTTACTCACATATAAGTAACCGTTAGATATCCAAAAATAACTTTCCTTTTTAATTAGTCTAAGTTTTAGTATATTTAAATATCTGTTTATTGTTATTTCTTTTAATTTAGTACCTTTCCCTCCCATAGCATTTATAGAATAAACACCTTGAATTACATATTGATAGTTACCTTCTGATATTCTAGGTAGCTTAAATTTAGTTCTTGCTACAGTACAAGGGTCAGCATATTCACAACATTCTGAAATAGGAACCTCTACCATCTCTAAACAAGGAATGGTAGTAAACAGGGTATCACTAGCCCATAGTTTCCTTACATTGGTTTCTCTTTTAATTAACGTCAAGGCATTATTTCTTATTTCAGAAGAAATTGCTCTGTCTGTAATAAGTGCATCAGTTGATAAAATCTTATGCGTAGATCGCACATCTGAAACCAATTTTCTTAATGTTGCCATAATTATATTCTTTCTTCAAATTCAGCTACCTTGCCTACTTTAAAATCATAGACCAAAGCTAGAGCAGCTCGTACACTGTGTACAAAATTATTATCTTTATGCCACCTATCTGTTCCAGATAAACTAGGCATTTGTTGTATCCTAACTCCTTTTATTTCCTTTGCCATATAATGATGCTTGTCACCTGTATGAACTTCTCTATACGTAGCATCTCCAAACCACTTACTATAAGTTGGATGTGTAGCAAATAATAAAGGAAGTGCATCAATCTTACAGTTACCGTGATGAAATCCAATAAACGTATTACCCACTACAGTTGCTTTAACCAATCCTTCTTCTCTAACAAATGATATGTTATCATCTTCTTTAAAAAATATATCTAGTGCATGAGCTAAGTAATATGATTTAGTTCTATCGTGATTACCTTGTACTAAAATAACCTCAACATGTTTAGAATTGCTCTTCAACATTTTAATAGTATCTACTAAAAGGTTAAATCCCATCTCGTACTCTGATGCATAATCTAATATTATATCTTGAGGAGTACCATTAGTTGTAGTGTTCTGATAATTATCTGTATGAAAGAAATCATTAGATATAGGAAACACTACTTTATTTATATTATAAATAGATCTAACTTTATGAATTAAAGATTCTGCTATTTTTACAAACCTGTTAGCTCTAGTTTCTGGATCATTATCTCCATCAACATATCTTTTAGCTAAGTGGTAATCTGATAAAGATAACTCAATATCTACCAGAGATAGCAGCCCCATTTCAGGAGCAGGAATAGGAGTGTAGTTTGATTTATAGTTCTCTAAGAACTTGCTGAAATCATCAGCTGTGTAATCTTTTGGTGTCTTCCTCTTTGAAAATACTGAGGAAGTAAACTTTCCGCTTGGAAGTACTTTAGACCAGTAGTTTGTAATTATATATTTGTCTAGATCTATTTTGTGAAGCTTTGCTAACTCCAGGTGATTTTTGGGTTCATAATCAATAGTAATTGTACTCTCTATTGTTCCCTTTTCATTGTTAACCTTCTTTAGTGATTCAAAGGTTGTTGAATCGTTTGATGTTTTTAAGAATGCTTCTCCTTCATCTTTCTCTCTACTTCTGATCTCCTTAATTAATTCATCTACTTCATCTTCTGTTATGTTTAGCTTTTCAGCATAAAACTTTTTACTTTTTTTCCAGCTCAGTAGTCCCTCTAGCTGTCTGAGTACTTTCTCATTATACGACATGTAATTGTGCTTTAGTTAAAAAATATTGTAAATATATAAAATTTATTTTGGATATTACAAATAAATTTACTAAACCAGGTTATTATTTATAATCAATTTAGTTATAAATAAAAACTCCTAGGGCTACTAATAACCCTAGGAGAAGCCTTGTAAAACCAACAAAACAAGACTTTTTATACATTAATATCTAGGAATATTCCTTCATCAATTGCCATGACTCTAATAATTGTTGCTAGATCAGGGATCTGATCAGTTGCATAACCTCCCTTACCAGTTTTATCTAACAATTCATCTCTAGTTACATTTGTTGCAAATGGAGCTGTAAAGTTATTTATGTCTGAGTAGATGTTAAACAAGTGAAGATCTCCACCTATTGTATTTATTTGTATTAAGCCTGTCATATCAACTGAATGTGATTGGAACATTCACAAAGTTTGAACACGTTCCAGTGTTCTGAATTTTGAGTGCTGTTGTACTTGGATTACACCCAACATTAACTCCCAGCGGTGAGGTGAGTTGGGACATTGTTATACCAGTAGCTACAGGAGTTGTGTACAAATCACCATTTTGATATATATCACAAGGTCCTGAGTCAGCCCCATATTGTCCTGTTATTTTTATATTTGCTTGAAATGCCATATTATATTGTTTTAAGATTTATAGATTAACATAGAGATATTGGACCACTAACTTGTCCGTTAGCTCCAATTGTAAAAGAAGAGTTACCAACAGCTCCATTTATATCAACAATGTGCCAATCTCCTGTTCCTGTATACGTGGTAGTTCCTTGAAAATTAGTGTAAACAATCGAGTTGTTTGTAGGAATATTACTAGCATTTACATTAGATATCCAAACATCCAATATTGTAGATTGAACACATGCTAGTGCAGCAGAAGATTGCGGAGTCAAACTCAGTAACCCCTGTGTCAACCCACCCACTGTAGTAGTTGTAGTGGTTGTGCTACTAGTAGTAGTCGTTGTTGCTTGAGAAGGTCCAGTTATTGTTATAGTACCTAAATCACAAGCACCTACAGCACTACTAGTAGTAGTTGTTGTTGTTGGTGCTGCAGTAGTTGTTGTAGTAGTAGTAGGTGGTACTTCAATAGACCCATTTATAACAAGATATGTTGTTCCAACACCCCCTATATTAAAATTAAAGCTAGAAAGAAGTGAACCTGTTGCCAATTGCGAATCATTCAAGACATTAGTTGTTGGTGGATTAACACCTAAATCTAAGAATGCTTTATTAACAAATGTATTATTTCCTGACTTTATGTTTGTTACATTTACCACTACATTAGATCCAGATTGAACGTTAGGGTTTCCTCCACTAGTAGGTGATGCAGTATTAATTGAACCTGTGTCTACAACTACACCATCTACAAGTATTTCTACATTAACAGTATCTATATCATTAGGTGTGGTTGTCTCAAGATCCCAAGTCAACTTCAACAGGTTTTGAGTGGTAGTTGTAGTAGTTGTACTACTAGTACTAGTTGTTGTTGTTGTTGTAGGAGGATTAATATCACCTTGGAACACAAATGTAGTGTTAGCACTTCCCATTGTATATGAAGAGGATAGTGGTGTAATTAACTCATCTACACAAGGTTCACAGTCGTCTTGTGGTTGATATAAAACTCCATCTTTTACTATTTTATTACCAAAGTTAAATGTACCTGTTTTAGTGTTAGTCATTGTTGCTGTTACAACTTGACCAGCAGTAAGGTTTAATGTTCCTATTTGAGATGTATTACCAACATTTATTGTTTCATTCACCACTTCAACAGAATCAACTTCTATTACAAGATTAACCGTTCCTATATCTAAAGGAGTATTTGTAATAAGTTCATACTGAAGCTTAGGAGATGCAGTGGTTGTTGTTGTGGTTGTACTACTAGTTGTTGTTGTTGTTGTTGGTTCTACAGTTGTAGTTGTAGTAGTTGTTGGTTCTACAGTTGTAGTTGTAGTAGTTGTCGGAGCTACAGTTGTAGTAGTTGTAGTAGTGGGTTCTACTGTTGTACTTGTAGTAGTTGTTGGACAATTAGTTGGCAAGTCAATACAATTTTCACATGTACCAACAGAGCAAACTCGTATAATGGTTGCTCCCATAGGAAGTGTAACTGTATATCCAGCTACTAAATCTACAGCTGGGACTTGTGTTTCAAATGGAGTTGTGAATCCGTCCACATCTGAATATAAGTCAAATGGTCCAGCAGCGCCTCCAGGGGGAATGGTTATGCTTATTTGTATTAACATGGTTTAAGGTATTAAAGTTGTTGTTGTTGTTATATTTTGTAAAACTATATCCAGATAATTAACGCACTTACCCAAAGATTTCACTCGTACAATACTTGCATAATCTGGAACTAGAGAACTAGTATATCCATTTAACAAGTCAGCGGCTGAGATATTTGTTTCAAAAGGAGCATTGAAATTATCTACATCTGAGTATAAGTCGAATGTAGAGCTATCAGATCCTATCTGAGATATGGTTAGTAGCACGGTCATCATTATGAACAGCAGTTGTTATTAATGTTTGTTATTTGTGAGTTAATGTTTATTATCTGCTCTTTAATAGCAGAAATATCACTAGTGTTAGCTGTAACTTGACTTTTTAACTCGACAAGAACAGAGTCTATTTTTGATAATGCTACATTGATTGTGTCACAAGCTTCTACACCAGATCCTGGAAGAGTTGGGCCATCGTACACAACTGTGCTTGATACAGTCCCATTTGTTCCACAGGAGTTATTACATTGATTAGATGTACTTGTGCATCCACAAGGGTTATTTAAAACTACATCAGTGCAGCAAGGGTTTACAGGTAGGTATGCCATTTTATTTTGTTTTAAGGTATGTAAATTATATAATATACTCCACGTCCAGGCTGGTAGTTACTATGTGATTGTCCTCCACCTGTAGGATCAAGAGTAACAGTATGTGTGTGTGGAGGAAGAGGGTCTGCATTAAACTGTCTTTGTCTAAAGCCATTGTCTCCACCTTTAAATCCTCCACCTCCAGGAATACTATTACCAACATAAGGTCCTGCTGCCCATCCTGTAGGAGTTAGTGTAGGTGTTGATGGTCCAATAGTAACATCGTGTATATGTGAAGGAATTTGTCCTTCAGTTAAAACTACACTATTACTACCTTCTGTAGTTGATATTGTATAAGTTGGGTTCTCAGGTTGAGCAGGATCTACAGATATATCCATTGCTCCACCACTCATACTTCCATCACTAGTTCCAACTAGCACTCTACCTCTTAAATCAGGAGCTCCATTTTCGCCATTACATAGATATATCCTTTCCCAGTTACCTATACCAGCACCAGAAGCATTAAAGTTGTTAAGAAATGCAGCACCTCCAGTAGCAGCAACAATTGAAAAAGGAACCATCCTGTTAGCAATAAGCTGTTCACTTGGATCATTTTGTATATAGTTTTCAATATACGTATTTATATCTGAAACTTTAACATACGTATTATCTACAAAAGTAATAAAATTTGCTAGATCTTCAGCTATTAAACAAACTTTATCTATGACAGCCTGTAAAACTGCTTCTGTTGATGTTGGATCAGGTGATGAAATACCACCACTGATGCAATTTAAATCATATGTTACAGTTGAAACTTCAGGGTCTGCAATATCAATAACTTGTTCCTCGAGGTTACATAAAAACTTTACTATTCCTGTTAAGTAGTTATTTAATGAAAGTGGGTTACAATCGTCTAGTTCTGCTTGTAAACTTGGACATATATCTGTCTGTGGTACTACAGGAAATATTCCTGTACCATCAAGAGTTGAGGTTAAAAAACCTATTATTGACTGCTCTACATAAGATAGAGAGTCTCCATTTTGTATTCCTAGAACAGGGACCTCTACCCCTGTATATTTAACGCATTTGTCTGAGGTTATCTCAGTACATCCGTTATAGCAATTTGAGCAATTATTTGACATGATATTTTATATTTTAACAAGGGTTATCTAATGTGTCTGTTAGACCAACTTGCCAGTAAGTTGTTCCTCCACATTCTTTATTTATTTGATCACTTCCTCCAATTTCTGTTATGTATTCTATTGAGGCGTTATTTACAACAGTGAGTAGGTCACCTGCGTTAAGACTAGTAATTCCTAATTGACTAGCTACTTCATCTATTCTACAGGCCCAACCAACTGTATATGAGTTAGCCCCTCCATCACAACCTGCTCCACCTCCAGCAAAAACTAGTCCAATTACTTTTATAGTTCCTCCTATGTTAGCAATTAAACCTGATCCTGAATCTCCACCTCTTACTGGATTACAACAAAACCCTTCATCTGGATTCTGTGATGTAGGATTTTCTAAGATAGGTTTAAAGTATCCTATAATATCTTCCATTTCAATTAATGTACAATTTCCAGGGTTGGCACCTGAACATTGTCCATTTTGGTTACTATAACTAATATTAAAACTTCCAGTTGTTGTAAAAATTCTCATGGGGCAACTAGCTCCACCTTTAGGACCTGTTGTTCTTCCTGAACTATATAATTCTGGATTGCTTATTAATACATTATCTATTTCTGCAGTTGTAGCAAAAGGAAGATTATTTGTAATAATTGAATCTAATCCAACTTGTTTAAAGCTTTCATTAAGATTTATAACATTGTCGGTTAATGAAAATAATGAAGCATCTACGTTATTTGTTATTCCTGAAGTTTTTGGATGAATGGGAACATATCTTACTCCTCTTCCAATTATATTTGCTGAAGTAAAATACTCTGACCAACTACCTCCAGGAACAGTTCCTTCGGTTCCTTGATATACATTGTTTGTTGGGTCATAATCGTTTTGTATATTATAAGTTAGGTCTCTGTAGTTTGTGTAAAATGCATTTGCAATTGTAACATGATTATTACTAAGTCCTAATATTGCTCCTGTAGCAACATCTTTTACAACTAATCCAAATGTACCAACACCGCCTGATGTATTATTTGTACTTATAGATAAACCACCCTTAATAGGTCTTGTATATGATCTGTTAGGTACTGATGCTGATCCTGCGTTTTCACCACAGCCACCATTGCAAGTAAGTAACTCTGGTTGAGTAATTTCTACAACATCCGTTCTAATGGTCTGACTTCCAATTTTCACTGCACTTGGTATAATTTCTTCAGCTGATAGTTCTGATAAAGGTTTTTTCTTTTCAACACCACATACAATACCTAGCTCTCCTGTACTAACTCCATTAGATGATTTATAACCATACCACACAGAAGTAAGACCTGGATTTGATCTACGAACCTCTCTTAATTTATCTTTTATTTTTTGTGTTACTTTCATAATTTATATCTATACTGGTGTTACAGGGTCAAACTTTATCCATATTGTACTTGGAGCATCTGGAGGTAACGTTGTTGTACTAGTGGTAGTTGTTGTAGTTTCATTTGATGGAATAAAAGATAAGTTTGAACTACATTCACCTGAATTACTCCAAGCTCTTAAATATTGATTATTAAATTCTTCTGCACCAAAGAATTCTGTGTTTTCATTTATTAATGTAGTGTTGTAAGGGAAAGCTGTATCTATTTCATATAACTTAATACCACTTACAAGTATGTACATTTTATCCTCATAGAAAAACATAGACTGGATACCAGTCTGAATATTATATCCATCTGGTGATGATCCAGAGATGTTTAAGTATGTTATATTTATTTCAAGTTCTATATCTAAGGTAGCGTAATCTCTTTGAACTATATAACGTGGATCGTCAATATCTTGAGTATCTACTCTCTGATATATTATTTTATTATTTGAAAATATCGCATTTGTCCAATAAGGTCTCTCACTTTCTAAAGTAAATAAGAATGTTAGTGTAGTTGTACCGTCTGAATTTATTACTAGTTTATATATTTTACCAACGTACCCTAGAGCTCCTTGGTTTGAATTTAATAAAAGAGTATTATCATCTATCGTACATATAGCTGTTGCTACAAGTTGTTCACCAGAAGGAGCAGTTGCTACTACCTCATCAATGTATGTTAAACCTTGTCCTATATCATATCTTTTTATACGAAGATCAGATCCCTCTTTTTTTGCAAAAAACAAAATATTCTCTGAGCTAAAATTTCCTCTATTATAATCAGCTATACCACCAAATCCATTTGAAAGAGATTGTGGTAAATATGTATTAGCTATTGGGTTATATATAAACACTGTATCAGCTCCAGCACTTCCTCTAAAAGGTGCTGCCCATGTACAGTTTTTTTCAACTTCTAAACAACCTAATAATAATGGTCCCCCAGTTGGTGCATCACCAGATATAGTTAAAACTGTATAGTTTTCATCAGAAGATATAATAAACTCTCCATCACCTTCTGTTTGGACATCTGGTACACCTCCACCTATTTTATTTCCTTGCACCTGAACATTACAACCAGTGCTTATAGATACAGTAGGTGTACCTGTATTTGTATTAAACTCATATACATCTCCATAACTAAAATCAGGTTGAGTATTTAATACAGCAGCTCTAATAGGAATATTATTAACAGGTTGTGAAAAACTTAATGTAATAGTAAAATCAAAACCTTTAAGGGTTCCTAATACATTAGTTCCAGGTGGGTTAGATATTCCACTACATCCTTCTGTAGGTATACCTCCTGGTCTATCTCCTGATTGTAATTTCATATTATCTTGACTGGCACTAGCTGTAACCTCAATTCCTGCATATGTAAAAGTAGCAGGTCCTGTATATACCCAGTCACCACTCTTGTCTTGTTCAGTTAATGCAGGTATCCATGTAGCTCCTTCACAATCCTCATATATAATGTCAACATTTGCACAACCAGTTGATGTGTGTATCCAAACAGTATTATCAGCTACTGTACCTGACAGTGTAGCATCATATGGTCCTATTTGATCAATATTATACACCTGAAGTGTTTCTGGTTGAATTACCTGTAATAATCCATTTACACCCCATACAGGCATAGCTTTACTTACATTAGTCCAGTTAGTTGTAAAGTCAGGAACACCACGTTGTTGTAAATTAATAACAGGTGTTGTCTGTGTACTCCAAGAACTTAAGTCTAATCCTTCATATTGTCTTAGTCGATTTGATCCAAGGATTCCTTCTGCTTCTGGATCTTTATAGTATCTAGCAGAAACAATAACATTATTATCATTAGTAATAAACGTTCCTGTAAGTTCTGTTGTTACAGCAACGGTATTACCAAAATTAACACTTGAACTACCTTCAGAATTTTGTTGACTTAACGCAATGTCACCAAGTGTAGAAATGTCCCACTTGTAAATACCCATTACATTACCGCCTTGGTCTTTTGCACCAAACCCTACAAGTAATTTACTATTATCACTATTAACAGCTATTGTAGATATAGCTCTTCCATAAATACTTGTGCTACTAAGATTTGACACATAGACAGTTATTTCTCTAACATAAGATAAAGTTGGTGTAGCACCAGATGTATCTATATCCCATTCTCTAATGTATGCCACTGTATTATCAGTTGTAACACTAGCCAACCATAACTTATCTTCTGTAGAACAGATAGGTCTGTTAATTCCTTGAGTGGTTGTAAAGTCATTAGGCACTAACACTACAGTTGATGAACTTGTATCAAAATCATATACAGCAATTTCTCCTGAGTTACCACCATAAGTTGACCAAGTACATGGAGAGAACAGTGGATAACTAGTAGTAGTTGTTGTAGTGGTTGGAGCAGCTGTTGTAGTTGTTGTACTTGTACTTGTACTAGTAGTAGTAGTTACAGGACAAAGAATCTCTCCTGTAAAATTACAATCTGCAGCAGGGCAAACAATTGTTCCACTAAAGTCACAATTCTCATAAGGACAAAGAATCTCCCCAGAGAAGTCACAATTTGGTGTAGCACAGTTATATATATCTGTTGTAAAAGGTGTACAATCTGCACCTAAATCTAATAATCTAACAGTTGTTGTTCCATCAGGAGCTTCGACTTCATAACCTCCTAAAAGATCAGCCTTGCTTATATTTTGTGCAAATGGTGTAGTAAAACCATCAACATCAGAGTACAGATCAAAAGGACCTGACTCTGCACCTGCGAAACTTAATGTTATAAATATTATCATTTTCTTTACTTACTTTATAGGTTATAACCTAGTTGGTTTAGTGCATTCTTTATAGTTTCAAACCATTCATTTGGTTGTGGGTAGGATGGAACATTTCTAACATAAGTGATTCTTGTTGGTTCACCATTTGACTCCGCTACCAAGAGTTGTTCATTTGTGTACGCATACATTTCATTTTCTGCATTTGCTCCACTTTCTAATCCAGTAGAAAGTTCTTCATAGTCCGATCTACCACCACCACCAGACATTGTATAGAATATACCTCTATATATTGTGGTATTTCCTGCAGCTGTTTCTAAATCAGATATAGTAGTTTTTACAAAAGTTACATCATCTGTAATATTTGGGTCTGTCTGAGTTTGTCTATTATCCCAATCACTGAACTGTCCAGTATAATCTATACTAGAATCTCCAAAAGACTGAAATATAATATTATCTGCTCCCTCAAATTTTCCTCCAGGAGATGTGTCTATAAGTAGTGCGTTATTATTACCTGCATTAGCTAAATATTTTATTTGATGTTCAGTTCTATCACTTGCATAAATTAAATGAGAATCAAATGCATCTGATCCATTTGTTGCAGGATCTGTATTACCTTCGCCTTCAGTTAATCCTGTTGCATAATAATCCTGTAAAATATTTCTAAGATTACCTTCATTATTATAATCTGTAGTTTTTGCTGAAGAGCTAAGTGTAAACGTTAATACAGAATTAATACTTGTTGTTATAGAGTTATTAACTGTTATTACAGCACCAGAAATGTTAACTATTTCTGTACCTGAAGGAACTCCTGGTCCATTTACTTCCATTCCTACTTTTAAAAAGAATCTAGAATTAAGAGTCTCGCCACTTACATCATCAATATATGCCATATCATCTGATGACGTTCCTTCAAATATTCTAATGTCTGTGTTTGATCCATCGTAATATCCTTCTAACTTTGCCCTAATAATAGAACAACTAGATACATCTGAAATTCTCTGTGTATCATAAAAAAATGATGAACTTGTATCTATATTAAATACAAAATACGTATTTGGGTTCCAGGTTTCAGGTGGAGTTGTAGTTGTTGTGGTTGTGGTTTCGTTACATCCAGCTATTATTTGCTGTCGTATTTCTTCTGAACTTGCATCATTACTCCAACCTCCACCAGTTTGTTCTGCTAATTCTCTCCATGGGTATATACCTTCTACAGTAGTTGAAGAACCTTCACTTCCCCCTACTAGATCTACACCCTCACCTAAAACAAAATATTTAATTCCATTTTCCTGAGCATATGTAATCATACTTTGTATACCTTCCCAAGTAACTACGTCAAAATTATCTCTAGTGCTTCCTGGAAATTGGTCAGTTACTATAACAATATATTTTGCAACATTTGGTCTAAATGCTCCTGCAAAATTTGATTCTGTAATTAATTTAGCTGTATAGTCAGTAGGTTCAGCAAGACCCACACCATTACCTATTCCAACGCAACCATCTAAAGTCTCAGCTCCTCCATTTAATTTTTGAAGTTGTTGATTAAAGGTTGCTTGATTATTGTCACTAAACATTTCCCAAGCAGTAATATATTGATAGAGATCAAATGGAACAAAACCTGGTCTTTCAATTTGAGTAGGACCATTTATAATCTTTTGACTAGAATCTAAATTTATGTAATCTGCACAATTTCCATAACTAGGGATGGCGTACGGTTGGCTAGTCGAATACTCATCAGCAGTAACTAAAGATAATCTATATCCACCAGCACCTGACTGAGTATAAATAGCATTTACAATACCTGCTATTCCTGCTTTTACATTTTCAACTATAGGATACATTGATACTGTATAATCAAATACAAATGCCACATCTAATCCATCTGTACATGGAATGTCTTCTGGAGTAGCAGTTGTAGTTGTTGTAGTTGTTGGAGCTACTCCACCACATGCATATAAATCAAAGACTACACCAGCTAATGGAAGACTTGTAGTGTTAGTTAATACTAATCTAGAGATACCTCCTGCTTCTGGTGTAATAACAGTAATTCCACTTTGTAAGCTTGGGCTAATTTGTACACCTGTTAAGTTAATTTGATTTTCATTAACTTGAGTTGTTTCATAAGTAGCAGTGGCTTCATTTAAGCTACAGCTAAGTAACGTTTCACCTACAATAGGATCTAAAGACTCTACAGTTACAGTTTCTGTCTCACCTAAGAAACTGCTGTATCCATATCCAGTACTAACAAGTGCTACAGAAACTACAGGTGGGTCAAATTCTAAAACTACAGATCCTCCTACAAGTAAAGGGAACTGAGTCTTGTCAGTATCATTATATGTATTAACTAATACTCCATCACACAATTCCTCTGTTCCAGGATCTGTTAATAGAGTAGGTGATATAGCTGGTCCTGTATAAGTTGTAGTTAATTCAACACCATTAGATAATACTTTTGTACCGTTACCTGTTATACCATTAGGGAAACCTTCTGGATTATTTGTATTAAAAGGTGTCTCACATTGAGGTGGAGGTGGTATCTCTCTAACTTGGAAACATCCTTCAACTCTACAATCTGGTAATATAGTAGTTGTAGTTGTAGTAGTTGTTGGTGGAATGCAAATTATATTTCCACTAAACTCACAAATTATTGGAGATGTAGTGGTAGTTGTAGTTGTTGGATTTGGTACTATAGGTATAGGGCATGTTGTTATTTCACATACCGTAGGTTCGTTACATTTAGCAACACATCCAGATGTTAAACGAATAACTTTACCAGCAATATCGTTAACAGACAAAGATCCTCCATAATGAGGATTGCAGTATTTAAACGTTAATATACGTTTATATGCTAGCAACTGAACAATTGCAGTAGCAGGAACACAATCCCCTAACATGAATACAACATTATTGTATGCACTGTTAGCAAGTTCTGCTATCTTGCAATCTATCTTCCTAAGTAAATCAGGTATCTTGTGACAGTCCTGACAGTTTGTTAATCTGGGTGTTAACATAAGTTGATGTTGTTACTTCCTTTTTAGAATTACCATTACAATGAGCACATAGACCGTTAGTTAACTGACATCCACATCCTACTTTTGCACCACAATTTGCACACTGGGCCATTTTTATCTAAAGTTTATTATGTAATTGTTACCGTTACCAGTACAACCACAATTGGTTTTTATAAATTGATCAAGCATATTGCTTGCTTTTGTATATAACTTAAGAGCATCTTGCTCAGCACAATTGTTTGCTAAAGAGATTGCTCCTTGAATAAAAAAGTTTATTGTGTTTAAATTTACACTAGCTTGAGTTTTAAGGGCACTATCGCACTCTATTAAGTCAAGTTTTAAAAACGCACTGTCAAATTTCTCCTGTAATTTGTCAACACGCATAATAGTCTTTTCAACATAGTTTGTGTATGCTGGAGCTATTGAATATTTTAATTTATATATACCATCAGGCAAAGCTTGTTTGCAGCCATCTTCAGTTATTCCTAAAGTGTCTGATCCAAAGATGTTAGTTTCTAATGGTAGAAAAGGTAATATTTGTTTACCAAAATTTGGTACTTCTATCTCAATTGTTGGAGCTGATACAACTGGTGGGCTGTCTGGATAGACAGATGCATCTGTAACAGCAAGTAACAGAGTACTATAGGTAGGAGGTACTATAATATCTAATTGTAATGTGGCTGCCATACTATTGTTTTAAAAAAAAATGCCAGAGGATATGAGTGTAAATCCTCTCACCTCTGGCATAGGTTTATGTTAATGTTCTCTCCCTACATCTGACGCTGTTTAAGCAGCAGTAGTAGTTGTTGTAATACATACATTGTCATCAGCAACAGCTCCTAATGCATTTACTAATATTGCCTCTATTGAAGCAGCAATACCACTTGTGTCAGCGTTAGGTGCAGCGATGATTACAGTTGAATCTTGCATGATGTAATCTCCCCATTGGTAGGCAGCTTTATCATACTGGTTAAACCTAATGTAGTAGCTATCGTAAACAACTCCATCAGATACATAAGACTCAAAGTTCTCATTGTAGCCACCTTTTCTATATAGTGACTTTAAATATCCAGCTTGGTAGCTGTAGAAGTTCTTTTCTAATTGCTTGAATTCTTCAGATCCTCCAGAAGCATAAGATGCTTTTTGAATTAAAGAAGAACTAGCAACGATGTAACAAGCATCAGCAACAATAAAATCAGCAGTTGTAGCTGGTCCATCGTATACAAAAGTACTGAAGTACATTCTGTCATACTCGAATGGGAATGCAGCAACATCACAAGGTTGACCATATTTAGTTAATGGTTTACCTTCGATTCTAAGTTTAGTTCCACCAACATTTTCAAAAGTAAAGAAAGAGTTGAAAGAAACGTTGTCTGGATTGTTTCCAGGAGCTTGTTGTTCTAATTTAGCAATTAGAGAGTTGATTAATGCGTTAGTATCTACATCAGTACATACATCACCGCCACATTCACAACATGGAGCATTTACAGTTACAGAACGTGTAAATCCATTGAAGTATAATGTATCAATGTAAGAAGAGTGAGCACGTAATGTTAAAGTTACGATTTCACCACATTGTACTTTGAAGTCTGTTACGTCAGTAATTTGATTAGCAGCAGTGGCGCATCCTGATACTTTGTACCATTCTGTTACATTACTACCACTTCCTGTATTTTTAGATCCAGAAATCTTATCAGATCTTTTAGATCCTTGTAGGTAAGTGTTTGCTCTACCTTGAGCAACGTACAGGTATTTTGCAGCTTCAGCAGTTGTTGAGCTTACAGTTAGATAATTTTGATCAAAGATTCCTACAGTACCTGCAGTTAAATCTTGAGTCGAACCAGAGCTAGGAACATCAGTTTGCCCCACTGGCACCACGAATAACGTGGTTAATGAAAAATCAGACATGTTTTATGATTTAAAGGTTAAAAATAATATTATTCATTAGTTTGTATTCTGAATTGTGCACTTTGCACCGCACTAGCGTTTTCAGTATACATTGCAAGATTTTGAACTGTTAAATCTAAAAGTTCATCTTCTAAATATGAAGCAAGCTCACAATCTTGATTAGTAGATGGATTTCCATCCATCATGACATAACCTGTTTTGTTAATATACACAGGATATCTCATATACATTATGTAAATATCTTTGGGAGTAAATGTACCATCAGTATATATACTAATAGTGTTAGATGATATTGCATTTAACGTTTCTTGATACTCAAAGCTAGGCTTGTAGTGATCATTATTAAGTAATAGAGATAAGTCTCCATGTTTACTTAAGTCCTTGTTAATCCATATCTTACGATCTTTGCATTTACCTTTATCTGCCAATATATAACTATCAACATAAAACATGTATTCAGGTTTTAGTGAAGTTAGATCAGCATCCCATTGATGTAGTTCGGTATTAGTTTCTTGTAAAGGTAGTGGTTGATTTTTAAAATCTATAACTAAATTTTGTAAATCTTCGTACCTTTTTTTAAAAGCATCAAACCCTAACTTATTAGGGATTGCGAAACCATCAACTTTTTGTTTTATCAACTTAATCTGAGCCTCATTCAAAGCTAAGATCTTATCTTCAAGTTGAATTTGTTGATGCTCGTTAGTTGATAGTTTATTTAGTTTTTGGTCTATTTTGTATAATAAACTATCTACTGGTATCATTTATAAAAGAGTTTTAAAACTAGCCTCTTATACAGAAGCTAGTTTCTTTGTTTTCAACTTTTTTTCTAGAACTATTAAGTCTTCTTGATGATCTTCATCTACTAAATACTTTAATAATTCTTCTTCATCCATTGCTACTTCGTATTCACCTTCATAGATTTTTCCACTTGGTTTAACTCTGTAGATTGAATGTTGAATAGCTTGTTTAATTAAATCTTTAATATGGAGTAAATTTTCTTTCATGTCAGCAAATCTGTTAAATACTTCTACAGGATTTAATCCTTTAAAGCTTCCAGATTTAACTTCAGATTGTTTCAACATACTATCAACTTGATTATATACAACTTCTTCTTTTGTCTCATCAGTTACAGGAAGTCCAAGTAGTCTTGCAACTTTCTTTTTCTTCTCAGGAGTCATTGAGTCAAATTTGATAATAGCTTTATTAATAAGCTGTTTTTTCTTGTAGACAATTGCACTTTCAATATCATCATTAACAATATAGAATTGTGTGTCTGCAGGAAACTCACCTCTTTCCCATGCTTGATAAGAAGATGCAACTGTTGGATGCACTCTTAACCATGCAAAAGCTACTTCTTGTAGAGGTTGCGTTAGATCGTAGAAGTTATCTCCATCTAAAAGTTTTACAGGTTGCACATGTAATGAATCATTTGCTCCTGTAGATAATCCATAGTTCCAGAATTTAGCTCTTGGTCCTAAATCAATATCTCCTAAAGATGCTTGTAACTTGTCTCTAAGTTCTGTAACACGCTCAATTTCTAGCTCTCTTTCAGTAGAATCTTGAATACGTTTAATGTATCCAGCACTAGGATCTAAGCCTGTTCTGTACTTACCATCTAATTCTTTATAAGGATACTTAAAAACTCCTGTTCCAGGAATTCTTGTCATACCTTGCTGAGCAAGATTACTATCCATGGTTTGCAACTGCGAACTGTTGTATTGTTTCTTAATAGTAGAAACTTTTCCTATTTTACCCATAATGTAGTTTAATTAATTTATTTGGTTTATCACTATTTGTAGAATGCTCTGATTGAACAGGTAGAAACTTAATTCAGCATTCTTATATCGAGAAGGATGTCCCCTCTGAGGAGGGACAGTGTGGGTTGAGGGGACTCTTCTCTGAGAAACAGTTGACTAGGGATAGCCAACCGTAGATCTCTTTTTTAGAACTGTGGAATCTCTTCGATAAGTACAGTTCTAGATAAATCCTCGATGAATACATCACAACGATCTTTCATCCAGATTTCGTATCCTGGGAATTTATTAGCAGAGCTCATACCTTGAGACTTAGCAAAACCTAAGTGGTGACGAGTTCCATCAATATAACCCCAAGTCATAGAAGGTGCACCCTTCATACGTACCTCACGGATGTTGTTGATCATTGATCCATCAGACTGAGGAGAAACATCAAATACCATAAATACAGGAGTAGACTTTTTGTTTTGTCCAAATTCTAAGTTAGTTTGTGGTAAATCTAACTCTTTTAAGTGAACAAGCTCTACACGTCCAGTCTCACGAGTAACCATTGCATCAAATGCAAAGTTATAAGTAATAGACTGTCCTTCTCCTTGCATGTATCTGTTTCCAGAATCAGCCATAAATGTTAATCCAGAGTTAAGTGCATCATCTTTAAGAGCTTGTTGGAATACATCGAATCCAGCCTCATTAGTATACATTTTAACTCTACGATCTTTAACGTCTACTCTTCTATAGAATAAGTCTCCAAATACTGAACGAATCAAGTTTGCAGAGAACTCACCTCTATTGTATTGTACCAAGTTTCCGTTATTTCTCATTCTGTGGTATACACCAGCAGAAGTTCTTTTTAATTCTTGTTTAGAACCATTAGTCTTAACTGTTCCAGGCTTAGCCCAGATCATTCTCTTAACTTTTAATTCTATCATAGACTTACGCATCCAGAACTCAACGAAAGGCTCCCATTTAACATCATTACGAGTTAATGGTAATTGATTACGTCTTTGTGGAGCATATACTAAGATGTCTAATGCTTTACCTGAAGAGTCACGTAACATTTTGTCATCAGCCCATTCAGTAATTTTGTGCTCGTACCCATATGCAGAACCTAATGATTCAAACATAGTGATCTCTTCGCCCAATCTTGGAAGTCCTAACAAGTCTTGATCAAACTCTCCAATTGCAGCATCAACTAGTTCTAACTCAATTCCAGTAGCTAAGAAAGTTGGGCTTACAAAGTCTACAGTTGGATTAGCACTTACTAATGTAAAAGTATATAAGAACCCAGCATTCCAAGGCTGTGGATCTTTGATCACGTAGAAACGTGGTCCATATTGACGTGTTCCTACAGAAATGATAGCATTCTTAGAGAACTCATTTGTATCTAGTACAAGTTGAAACTCTTGACCATCAATACCTGGTTTAGCCATAGCAGCTGTTGAATCAGGAATGTCAATAATTTTTGGGAATTTGTAAGGTACAGCTATTTTCCATTTCCATGCATCGCTGTTATTGTCAATAAAGTAAGGTGTACTTTTATTGATCATGTCTAGGAAATCATTGCTGTACAATGAAGATTGAGTATACAGACTGATAATCTTTTTATCATAGTCCGCAGGCTCAGTAGAGTGGAAAGACTCTAAGTGATTTGCGTCTGTTAGCTTTCCTACAGCACGCTTATCCATAGAAGCTACTCGTGCATAAGTAAAACCAGTTAGACCTGGGATTGTTTGAATTGCCATTTTATTCGTTTTAAATTATTAAATTATTATATAAACCATGAATTAGGTTTGCTCTTTTTGTTTGAAGTCTTAGAAGCCGACTTGCTTCTAGTTACTTGCCTAGCTACTTCCCCAAATAACTGATTGGACTTTTTAGTCACACCAGTTCTCTGTATAGTAGATAGAGTAGGATCTTTTTCTAAAATCTTCATCAAAAGGCCCACCTTTACTTTCATTTCATGGTTCTCAGGTCTTTTCAAATCTAAGATAGCACGATCAAAGTCAGTGAGATTTTCTCCAGCAGGAGTTTTCCACTTGTCTACTAATAGGAAGTCTTGTAGTTCGTTTGCTAAGTTAGGATTGATTGGAATACCATCAAACTCTTTTTCTTTTAGCTTATCTGTCAATATAGTCTGAACATTGTTAATATACTGATTTTTAATAGCAGATTTTTGTTCTTGAACTTGTTCAGCTTCTTGATCTAGTTGTTGAAGCTTTTTAGCTTCTTTCTTTACTAACACCTTATGATGTCTTGTAGATACGGCTTCTAAATCACCGTAGTTTTGTAATCTTTCGATTTCTTTACTTATGTCTTCTGGTTCAAATCCTTGATCAGATAATGCTTGTTTCATTACTGATACTTGATTATTCTCTTTAGATAAGTCCATTTCAGTAAAACTTACAATTTGATTGTATGTTCCGAAATACTCTTTAGGATCTACACCTTTTACAAAGATGGAATCAAAGGCTTGTTGGTAATCTTCTCCAAATTGACCAATGAAGTTTTGAACTATCTCAGATGCTCCTTTTTTCTTTTCAGCAGTAAATCTTTCTAGAAATTCTTCTGGAGTATTTATTGATACTTCTTCTTCCTCGTTCTCTTTTTTAAATACTCCTAAGTTAAACAAGTCATTAGCTAATGCAGTGAACTTACTGTCATTTACCTCATTTTCTTGCTCATCTTCTTCTTGCTCATTATCATTAGATTCTTCTGCATGATCTTGTGCAGCTTCTTTTAAATCATCATTAGGTTCAGGTGCAGGTATATCATCTTCGTCACCATCAGAAGCACTTAAGAAGTCAGCAACTAGAGATTCTCCTGATTGTTTTTCTTCATCAGTTTTACCATCAGCACTTTTTGGTGGTGTAATATCTTTACCTCTTGGAGGGTCATTATTTACTTCCTGTTTTGGAGAATCTATTTCATTTACTATAGGTTCGACATCATCAGGGTTACCTGAAGCAGTTTCTGGAGCAAGTAGATCATTCAATAGTTGAGTGTCTCCTGCACCAGCTTCCACAGTATCTTGAATACCGAAATTACCGAGTTTATCTAAATTATCAGACATATGTAGTTGTATTTTATTACGTATTTGGTTTACTTATTGTAAAAGTATAAGAAGAGTATTTATTATCAAAATATTATTAGCACATTCTTGCAACTTTTTTAAATAATATAGCATTAATATTTTTACTCCTCCTAATTTAATTAATTAGTTTTTCTTATTTCTACCTTTTGCATTTTCTTTTGCTACAGCAAGATCATTTGCTTGATTGTCACGAGCTAATTTTATTTTCTCTCTTTCAATCTGTAGCTTCTGCTGAGCTAAAGTATTTTTTGAATTTATATCAGCCATTTTACTCTCAAAATCTTTTTGAGCTTTAGATTGTTGGGATGCTAATTTTTCTATTTCTAACGCATCTGGTGTACCTGAAGCATCAAGGTCAGCACTTGCTCCACCTTCTTTAGACATTGCATTTATCATAGCAATCTCTTTCTTGTTTACACGATCTAATTCGTTTTGCAAGTTTTCATTAGCTTGTTTCTCTTGAGCCATTCTAGCAGCTTCTTGCATCTGAGCTTGCGCAATTTGACCAGATTGTTCTTGTTGTTTTTGCTGCAACTCCATCTGCTGTTGCTGTTGTTGAACTTGTCTATCTCTAAGATCCTTGAAGGTTTTCTTCATGTCTCTCATAGACTTAGTACTATATAGTTCGATCACATCATAAAGTGTGCCACCGTTCTGAATAATAGCTTGAGATAGTTGTCTAAGTTCATTAAACATCTGAGTGTCTTCAGGTCTGTTAGTTAGGAACACTTTTAAATCACGAAGTTTTAAGTCTGATCCATTCACTCGAACAAATGCAGACTCTCCTTCGTTTGTTATATATGACAGGGTAGATTCTGGTTTAGAACTTTCAACATATAATGATGCATCAATAATAGATTGGTATAGTTGACCCAGTACATACTCGTGAGCAATGAATAGAGGTTCTGTCTGAGAATAACTTTGTTGCATAGCAGTTTGGGTACCTGTAGCTGTTTCTGATGCAGCTATTGACCCCATACGTTGTCTAGACATACCTATAAGTTCCCAACATTCTATTTTCATTTGTTGGGCTAGTGTATATCTTGATTGTATTTCTTGAGTACGTGTAAGATCTAATGATGTAA
>ERZ1039804.184-NODE-184-length-40430-cov-14.712495_pt1 | contig 40430 bp, 31 predicted proteins | sample MGYA00383089_ERZ1039804 | MGnify/ENA primary metagenome ERZ1039804 (study PRJEB29581, sample SAMEA5548359) | metagenome | biome: marine; feature: coastal; material: water | depth 1 m | study: Short-term variability in the microbial, nano- and picoplankton...
CTTAAAACTCAGTTTGATTTCGTAATGGTAATATCACACATCGATTCAATGAGAGATGTTGTAGATGGTCTTATCGAAATTAAAAAGATAAATGGATTTTCAAACGTTAGGTTCTAACCTTTAAAACATTTTGAGGTTTAGGTGTACTCACCTTTTGCTTAATAAGGTTTTCAACCAACCCACTTAATTTATACCCATGTTCCTTACAATACCCTTGTAACAGTTCGTGGGTTTCTTTTTTTATCTGTATTGTGGTATATTTTCTCATTCTATAACTTTCTATGGTTTTCTATATATAAATATTCAATAAGTTTTTTTGAAGATATTTATAGAAGTATAATTAGGAAGAAAATATGGCTTGTGTAGTAAAAATTGGTAACGAATTTGAAAATCTTAGTGGATATAACACTTTTATAAAAGATAAAGACCCAAATTCACAGTACTTTAGAGTTAGTAAGTTTCAAGAAACATTTACGGCAGGTAAAAACCTTTTCTTAATGGAAGGTTCTCAATACCTAAAAGAATCTACTGCTGTTAAAATAGAAATTGTTGATGTTGATGGTGGAACTCTATATGTAGAACCCGGTAGAGGTGTACCTGATTACTATGAAGGGAACTCGGTAGTATTATCTGCTCATGTATATGATACCATGCCAGTTGGACCAGCTAAAATTACAGTCCTTGGTGAGTTAAAAGAATATATTGATGGAGAAGGAATACTAAGACCAGTACCAGATGATTGGAAAGGTACTTATAATGTTAAATGGGAAAGGAATTTTTACATAAATAAAAATATTGAAAATGCAACTCCAGTTATATTTTACAAAAGACCAACAATTTCTATTGAAGAAACCGAAGGAACTATTGTTCAACAAGATATACCAGATGTAACACAGAGTGGTTCAGTTCAAGGTAGAGGTGATATACCACAGGTAGGTACAGATATAAGAACATGGAGAGCAGGAACTCTTTATAGATTAGAAATAACAGATGGACCTGGATTTACTGGTTCAATAGATGAAAATATAATTTCGGTTCCATCATTAGGATATTCTGCAACGGTAAAAGAAGTTTTAAACAAAAATACAGTTTTAGTAGATAAACCCTATGTGGTAAATAATAAGATATCAGAATTTCCTTCATCTCCATATAGTAGTACTTTTGAATTTTTTGATGGAAGAACAACTACTGATACCATAGTAACTGGTTCCTATCAACGATTGGTATTTAAAAATATAGAAACCTTTGCTGGTAATTTAGATAAAGTTAAAATATATAGAAAATCTCGTTCAGATATTTCTGATTTTAAATTCTTAGAAGAACTCAAGGTAGCAGATATCACTTCTGATTTATTAGTTGATGCATCATCACCAGCTGGAGAAAAATCAGGTGGAGCAGGAAGATTTACAGAAGGAACCTTTAATACAAGTTGGACAACCTCATCAATACAAATTAGTGGTTCAGATACTTTTGTATCATTTGATGATGATTTACTATTTGAATCTATAAAAATAAATGTACCATCTAGCTCTCAACAAACCGAACCCGTAAATATAGTTACAAATACAGAGTTTGATGTTTTTTCTAATGTAGATTATCAAGTATCATTAAAAACATTAGTAAGTGGTTCTACTACCGATACAATACCTGGTGAAGTAACAGTTGTATCACAATCTGTATCAACAACTACATATTACTTATATGACCCTAATGTAATGCAAGTATATCCAGTATCGTTTCAAACGGCAACTGGTTTTAATTCAATCTTAATACAATCTGCTTCTGTTGATTTAACTCGTAATTATATTTACGATGATACACGATTATCATTCTTTGATACACCACAAAATACAACAGGTTCATCTCTTACATCTGTAAGTTCGGATTATACTTATGATACTAACTTATCAACATCACTTACGTTTGATACAACAAGTGGTGATTGGGGTACATCATCAAGAGTTCAGACAGATGCAAACAGTAATGCAAATGTTGTATCTGTAAGTGGTTCATTTGGTGGTGTTGAATTAATTTTTAACGTTTGGTTAGATAGTGGTTCATATACTATACCAATGAGTGGTAACCCAAAAGATGTTAGTATCTACTCAGAAGTTTACACATCTGGTTCAGAAGAACTTGCTTTACTTTCATTTGAAAACATTGGTGGCGATGCTAAATTTTATTATTATAATAGTTCAACTTACTTAGATGAGTTATCATCGTTTAGAAGTTCAACTGAATATGAATTGGAAGGAATAGATACTGGTGATTATCAAACGCCACAATCTTGGCATTCAAGTGGAACTGGTTCTCAAGTTATAATACCTTACGAACAAAGTGGATACAATTATGTTCATATTGATTATAGAACAAATAGAAATGTAGAACCACTAAACGCAGATTTAATAGATGTACAAAGATTAGATAGATTAAATGGTGATTTATTATATGGAGAATCATATGATATTACATCTATTAACTTTAACACAGGTGAGATTGATTTTACCGATGGAACTGAAGCAGATTTTAGTGGTACATTAAACATACAAAATGGACAACTTATTCTTACAATAGATGGAGATACTCAGTATGCATATCTTGTAGAGGCAGATTTTAACAATTCTGTAATGGTATTCATTGGTAGGATTGAAGTTGGTGATATGGAACCATCATCTACGAGATACAACATATATGATTTATTTCAGTTATCTGGTAGTGATGTTCAAAATACATCTACCTCAAGTTTTGTTGTACCAAGAGTACCAACACAAGGAGGAGATAATTTATATACAGAAGCAGGATATCCACTTATAAAAGCAACTGTGAGTAATAGAGATTTCTTAACTCCAGTATTTGATTCTGAATCAGGTTCTTTACAATTTCAATCACCATTAGAAATACCTTATATTTTTAGAAACGATGGTGGACAGGTAACTGATGTTTATACCTTTGATAGTTCAAGTGGCCAAGTTTATAATGCATCATCTGTATCATCTTCTTCTGATGTAAACTCCGATTCGTTTGTATATGATAATGTATTAGTACAACAAGGATTTGTACCAAGTGGTTCTATACATAGTGATATATCCACAGTAGAATCTAATAGTATAGTAAATCAATATGTTAATCTTACAACTAATCAACATGACCATTTAAGTGGTTCTGTAATTGTATCATTACTTACAGATAGTGGTTCACTAACCTTACCAACGGGTACTGGTTCAGTTGAATATCATATAGAATCTTTTGTATCTGAATCTGGTTATTTATCAGGTAATACCATTTGGAGAAATTCAATGGCGTTTAGAAACTTCAACACCGATGGTATGTTGTTCTACGGTCATTCAGAAACTTCACAATCAGCAGTAGATGCAATAAGTGGTTCACTTAATTATAACATAGATTCAATAGATACTAACGATTTCCAAACTTTACCATTAAATATGTTAGAGAGTGGTTCTCAAGTAATACTTGATTTTGAAACAAGTGGTAGTGGATACAATTACATTTACTTAGATTACAGAACAAATAGAACAAGACAAGTATTAACTGCTGATTTGGAAGAAATTGGTTTAGTTTCTGAAATAGATGGTAATCCAATTGGAAATGCAAGGGATACATTAGCACTTTCTGGTTCTGAAGCAACATCCATTACATCAGCTTCTTACTTTACCCAACAAGTACCACCAACAACATCAAGTATATTTTATGATGATGTGGTTGATTATCCATTTTTTCCATCAACAATACCTGCAGGAAATTATATTGGAGATAAAACAGAACCAGGTGTAACTGATAGTATTTTAAATTCACCATTAAATATACCATATGTACTTAACATTTCAGATTCAACACCAAATGAGGTAATTGTTAGAAGGATTGATGCAATATTTACGGCATCTTCTGCATATGGAAGTAGTGGTACGTTTGAAACTTCTTCTGCAATAACTTCTCAATCACTTGTGGCACCATCAATAGATGTACCGAAAACTTTAAAACTATATATTACAGGTTCATCTGGTTCTGTTGATTTTAAAGAATATCTTACAGAAATACAAGCAGATGAAACATTTTCATCTAGAACTGATGTATCGAATATAATAACATCAACATTTGAAAGTTCTAATGCTAGGTTAGGAATTGAAGCTAGGGGAGATGGTTGGCAATTAGCTAAATTAGATTTACAACCAGCTCAAGCTAGGGGATTCTCACCAAAGGTATTTAAGACAGTACAAGAAGAAGATAGAAACTTACAAGATGAAACATTCGATTATAAGTTTGAAATGTATGATGTTAATAATAATTACATTCCAGTAACACTTGAAGAAACTGTAAGATTTACTGGTGGAAATAAACAAACCACAGGTACTTTAAAACTTTTAACTTTTGAAACTGATAGAACTGCATTTAGATTTTATAGTGGTTCAATAGCAAATCCACCATTTCAACAAATTAGATTGGTGGCAACTAAACAAAACTTGGAAGGTGTGATATCATATGCATCAGCTGCGTTTGATACATCGGGTCAATATATAGAACCATCTTCTTATAGTGGAACATATCCTGGTGGTATGACTTCTGTTGGTGATAATGGTGGTATTGTTACTATTGCAAACTTTAGTGGTAGTGATACGAATTATCAAATTGGTTCAATAATTTATACTGCTTCATGTGATAGTAGAAATGAGTTTGAAACTATATTTAGGTTAGAAGATGGACAACCTATCGCAGACTTAATTGTTAATAATGATAGAAGTGTATTCACATATAGGTTATCAGATGGTACTTTAAATCCAACTGAACAAAATTCAACAATTACAGTAAAGAGAAAGAATTTAGCATCTAATGCAGAAACAATAACTGCTAACTCATCCTCATTATCAGGAAGTGCTCCTCCCCTAACCCTTATATCTGATAATTCAACAACTGGTGTTGCAACTTACTTCTTAAGTGGTTCTACTTTAGATTTATCAACTGGTTCTGTAAACTATCAATTTACGGCATCTGATTCCTTTGGTGTACAAGTAGATAATGTAACGAGTGTAACGCCTATATCATTTTTAGAAGGAGTTGTTTTATACCTAACAAATGAACGAGGTGTATTACCTGCTTTTTATAGTGGAGTTATTCCATCTGCATCTTATCAATATACAAGTGGTTCAACAAAACTTTATGTTGGTGGTGATGAGGTAACATTTGATAATGGTGGAGGAAATAATACTTACAAAATTACTGGTGTGACTGGTTCTGGTATTACACCAAACGAAGTAACTCCAACAACAAATGAATATGGTGGTGTACCTGGTACAATGGGTAATGAATCATCATCATTAGAAATAAATGTACAATATACTGATTCAATCGGTGAATCTTATGATTTCGGTAGAACCGCTAACTTTAATCTTGTTAGAGAAGGTGAACAAGGACAACCTGGTCTTGAAGGTTCAAATGGACCTGGTCTTTTATTTACAGGTATATACGATAATACGAGAGATTATACAGTAACTACTGGTTCGTTAGCAAGAAGAGATGCAGTAATTTATAACAATGTATTTTACCTTGCAGTATCAGAAAGTGGACCAAGTTCCGCAGCTGGATTACAACACCCATCATCATCAACTGATTATTGGGCATCTTTAGGAACTGGTTCAAACTTTGTTGCAGCTGGATTGGCTGTATTTTCAGAATCTTATGTACAGAACAATATAAACGTTGGAACAAACAATAGTGGTTCTACATCAGCAGCAAACATTACAATCGCTGGTGGAACTAATTATCCTTATATTTCAATAGACCAGGGGGCAACAACTGGTACTCAAGGATATAATGTTGGTAATGGTATTTTCTTAGGTATCAATGGAAATACTGGTACTGGTTCTCTTTCATTAGAAAGTGGATTAACAAACAATGAATTAACTTGGGATGGTGATACTTTAAATATTCGTGGTAATATAACAGTTACCAACAATGAAGATTTTGTTACACCATCTGATACTGGTTCTCTTGTTAGAAATGACCAAACATCATCTTTGGTAAATCCAGCAGAATACTCGTTTGGAGAAGTATTCACCCTTGCATCCGCATCTGCAGTAGAAGGTTTAAACTTAACTGCAAATTACTTAGGATATTATGATGGTTCTACTTTCAAATCTTATATGGATGATAGTGGTAATTTCTATCTTGGTGGTAGTTCAAATGGAGCTCTTACTTGGAATGGAACTAATTTGAATCTTGATGGTGGTTCGATTACATTTACAAATCAAAATGAAATTGATTTGGATGGATTAGGATTTACCAATGATGATGAACTCAATTCACTTGTAAATGGTACAAAAACAGGTGGTTCATTTATAAATTCTAAAGTAATTGCTTCACCTATAATAGCCGGTGAAAATGGATATTTTCAAAATACATTTAAAGTTGGTGATGAAGGTATAACTTTAGATGGTTCAAGTAAACAAATTTATATAGGTGCCGGAAATCATGGAGAGGGTGATACTGGTTTCTTTGTTTCATCTTCTGGTGAGTTTTCATTAGGAGATAAGTTTGTATGGGATGGTTCTGTATTAAATATCTCAGGTAGTATTACTGCTAATGAAGGTAGTATAGCAGGTTTTGAAATAGAATCTGATGTATTAAAAAATACAAATAATACTTTTGAGATTAATACCATAGAATCTGGTTCATTAAAATTTTTCGATGGAGAAACGGAGAGTGTAACTATAAGTAATTCTGGTGTATTAAGACCGTTTAGTGGTTCAGTTACTACTCCAAGTTTTTCACCAAGTACTACTGATGCTTTAACTCCATCGAGTTTAAATTTAGGAGGAACATCAGGTACAACTGGTTACTTATCAATATACAATTCTAATATTGTAACAAGTGGTGATACTTCACCAGCTAGTTTTACTGCACCATCGAATTCTTCGGGTCTTTCAGCAACAATTGGATGTACAATTTCTCCTGCGAATACAAATCATATTAATAGTGTAATATCACCCGGCTCAGGTGCAAATATATCAGGTCATAATGTTTCTGCTACTTTAGTTGTACAACTTAAGAAAGATGGAACTGTAATTCAAACTAAAACCCAACCAATTCAAGGAAGTACTGCTACGACTACTAATACTGTTGGTGGTAATTATACAATAACATTTAATAGTATTAATCTTGATGAGGGAGCAGTCTATACTTTAGATACCGGAATACAATCAAGGTCTGGTTATTTGTATGGTTCAGCTGGTTCAGATGATACTAGTTGGGGTACTGCATATTTTTATCCACCCGATTTATCATCACCAACTATTAGTATTGAGGCACCTGGTTCAAATTCATTTACAGAAATAACTCGTGGTGGGGTTCAAGTAATTTCAAGTGAAACTAAAGCGGTAATTATACCAACATCAAATTCGGGAGATGCACTATCGGTTACTGGTTCTATTTCAGCAACAGGAAACATAACTGCATTTTCTACTTCTGATTCAAGGTTAAAACAAAATGTAAAACTTATACCTGATGCACTAGAAAAGGTAAGAGAAATTAATGGGGTAACTTTTGACTGGAAAGAAGGATTCTCTAATGTTCATAACTTTAAAGGAAACGATGTTGGTGTAATTGCACAGGAAATAGAATATGTATTACCCGAAATTGTAAAAATGAATTTACAAAATGGATTTAGAGGAGTACAATATGAAAAACTTTCACCTCTATTAATTGAGGCAATAAAAGAACTTTCTAAAAAAGTTGATAAATTAGAAAAAGAAATAAAACAATTAAAGGGTTAGAATATGCCGTTACCTGCAGAAAATCAACCGATATCATTTGAGGATATTAATACCGAACTTGGTAATAGTACTCAAGCTACATTAGATTTGAAATCAGCATCCGAATCATTTGGTGAATCCGATGCACCATATGGTATGGATGAACTTGCAGGATTATCATTTAATACATTTACCTATAATATGGCAAATGTTAGTGGATTCACAGTAGCGGATAATGGTACAGTTACAGCACCAACAAATACATTGGGTACAATTACTTCATTGGTTTATAGTAGTGGTTATAATAGTGGTACAAATAAATTCCCAACAGTTTCTACTGATACAAGTAGAACAGTTGATGTACAAGTACAAGCACCCGCAACTGGATATGGTAATAATAATCAGATTGTAAGTGGTAGTGAATCCGCAACTCAACAAGGAATAGATACATATTCTATTAGTACTTGGGTTGCAAATGGTGGTGCAGTTTCAATTAATAGAAATAGTGGTAGTGTTAGTATAGATAACAATGGAGATTCAACAACAACCGTAACGGTTACACCAACATCATTTAGTACTTTCACATCACCATCATCACAACAACGAAATGTATCAGTAGGTAATATTACAGTTCCATCATCTCCTACATTATATACTAATTCAGATAGTGTTATTTCTGGTACTATTACTGTTACTCAATTAGCTAATGAGTTACCTACATTTACAGATGATGATTGGACTGGTACTATTACAATCGGACAAGATGGTAGTATATCAGCAACAGTAGGTAATGTTACATCTGTTAATATTGATACTTCTACATTCCTTGAAGTAACAGAAGATACTCCACAAACAGTTCAATTTGATTTAATTGAAATTCCATCTGGATATTCTAATACTGGTGGTAATTTAAATAATCAAACTAAAGAAGTTACACAACCTGCAATTGATGCATTTGAATTGAGTGATTGGACTGGAACTATATCAATTAATGGACAAGATGGTACAATATCAGCAACAGCAGGTAATGTATCCTCTGTTAATATTGATACTGGAACATTCACAACTGTTGATACCGTAACTTCAAGAACCGTTCAATTTGATTTAGTTGAAATTCCTGCAGGATTTTCTAATACTGGTGGTAATTTAGATAATCAAACTCAAACAATTTCACAACCACCATTAGCACCTGATTTAACAATTACAGCCTCACCAACCACTTGGGCATCCAATGAGACTGGTATCAAAACTCTTACTATAACAAATACTGGTGGTGATTTAGAAACAGTAGCACAATTCTCTTTAACAGGTCTTGGGTTATTTAAATTAGTTGGTGTAGATAGTAACGTACCAGTTATAAACCCATATACAAATTACTATCAAGCAACTGCAACTGATGGTTCTACAAGCACCTTTTCAGTAGGTGTTCAACCAGAGGGTAACAATACAAATTCATCTGATAACACTGCTACTGTTTCATTTTTAGGAAGTAATGATGGTGGTTCACAAACACTAACATTTACACCAACTCAAACATATCCTGTTACTTGGAGTGCAACGCCATCCTCGTTTACTGGTGCTGATAGATTTGATAGTACGGGTGAAACTCAATATATAACTCTTAGTACATCCGAATCTTGGACAGCATCTGTAAGTGGTGTTGGATTTAGTTTAGATACAACAAGTGGTACGGCGGGAACCCATACAATTGGAGTAACTGCTAGTGTAAATACTGGTGATACTCGAAGTGGTACAGTAACGTTATCTGCAACAGGTCAAACTGATATTACTATTTCATTATCTCAACTTTATGCAATGCAAGATTTAGATGTAAGTTGGAACAATGGATTTAGTTACGAAGAAGGCGGTGATACAAGTACATTAACATTATCAAATAATTCATCACAATATAGAGAATATCAAATATATGCTAGACAAGATTATGATTCAACTGTAACTTGGGAAATTACAACAGGTACATCAAATGCGGTATGGAATACTGGTGGGGGTACTACATCAACATCAGACCAAACAGCAACCGTAGGAACCACACCTGTTAGTAAGATAATAAGAATATTAGCAAATAGTTCATCATCCGATGCTATTGCTGCAATACAAGTTACATCTGATAGGTCTATCCATACATATTACAGAACTTACACTCACGAAGGCATTGATGATAGTGGTGGTTCTGGTCCTGGTGATCCAGGTAAAGGTGGTGGTGACCAAGAATAGTTTTTTGTAAATTATATATTTATATAAAAGGTTATAAATATGTCTAAAAAAGAAGTTCCATGGATACTTTTAGTTTGTACTGGAGCAGGTAATACAATACAAGGTGGTGCAGATATATGGGTTAATAATTTTCTAAAAGAGGTTTGGCCAACACTCCCAAATCGAGTTAGATATAGATTATTAATAGATTCTAAAAGACCCGTTGGGTTTAACCCAAACTCATTACCAGCTGGTTTAAGATTTCACTTTCATTATGATGAACCATCTATTACTGAACAATGGGGTAGAGAATCAAATTGGGTTCATTTCTTACATCCTCATTATCATATGAGAAAACATCTTTGGCAATTTGAAGATAAATTTGGTATTTGTTTTGTTCACGCATATCCAAAAGATATGAAATCTGTTTGGAAATCTCTACCTGAATTAGATAGGTTACAATTTCAAACTAAAGTTGATGTAGATTGGTATAGTGATTTCTTAATGACTTGTAAAAGAAGAATTTGGATTGGGTTAAATAAATCTAATCTAATAGCCGATTTTCCGAATTATACATATGTACTTCCAAATTACTACGAATTCAGAGGACCACCTGCATTAACACCCCATGTAGATAATGGAGTTGTTGGTTTTGCTGCAAGAGCAGAAACACGAAAATGTTTACATTGGATGGATGGTATAGATAAAGGATATGCACTAACATCTCAATGGGATGTACAAAATCTCAGAGATACTTCACAATTTAAATTACCAACAATAGATATTTTTCAATGGGACCCTAAAATAAAACACGCATTTTTTACAAAAAATTGGGGAATATTTCATGGAGCATCTTTTAAAGAACCATTTGGTTATAATATATTTGAAGCAGTTGATTATGGAAAATTACCAATAATTAATAAAGATTGGGTATCAGAATTAGATTACAAATATAGAGTTTCTACAAAAAATGAATTTGATAAATGTATCAAACAAATCTTACGAGATTCACACGAAGAACGTTCAATTGAAAGAAATAAGTTAATAGAATTCATGAAAAAGTTCGATAATAAAGAAGAGTGGGCTGACCAAGTTCGTACTCAAATTCTTTCCTTCTGGTAAATCATTCAATATATTTTTATATATTTATATACGTTTTCACTAATCTTCTATACTTATACTTGTAGGGGGTTTGGGGGACAGCACTAAAAGCAATAAAACAACAAATGAGTATTCTCAATACAAGATTTATAAAAGACTTCATAACCAATAACTTAGACACTAAGAGAGGTGATGATGGTAAGGAGTATGAGGTTCATAATCCTATTAAATACCGTTGGACACATGGTGCTACTGAACTAAGTATGGGAGATGGGTTGTTAGTGTATAGTGTTATTCACTATCTTCGTGCAAAAACTTGTGTATGTTTAGGAAGTGGTGGTGGGTTTATTCCACGAATCATGACACAATCAAGAATTGATTTATACGATTCTCAAATATTCGAAGGAAATAGAGATTACAATTGGGGAGATATTGGAGTTACCTTTTTGGTAGATGCTTCTAATGGAGTAGGTGGTAATGTAGATTGGTTAGATGAAAATTCATATCTAAGAAAAAAGTTTTTCCCAAGAATTATAAATGATACTACTGAAAATGCATACTACAACTTTTTCGTAAAAGAAGATATTAAAATAGATTATCTTCATATAGATGCTGGACATACATACGAGGATGTAAAAAATGATTTCGAATTATATTCTAAAATACTTTCACCAAATGGAATTATATCAATTCATGATACTGATGAATCTTTTGAAAAAGAATTGATAATAACAAAAGATATAACGGACCAGAATCATCACGATGAATTTGCAGAAGGTCCTTCTAAGTTAATTAAAGAACTTAAAGATAATAAAGATTGGGAAATATTTAACTTTTTCAATAACGGAATATTTAAAAGTAAACCATCTTCTACGGGTTTAACATTCATACAGAAATGCAAAAAATAAATTTGGTTACGGTAGTAGGACACAACACTACTTTACTCCCCCATATGTTAAAATACTACGAATCTATGGTAGATGAAATCTTCGTTGTAGTGTACAGACAAAATGAAGATGATGGAATATTAGAAGAAGTACAGAAATACGGTATAACCCCATATATGATAGTTACAGAACCAAAATTTAATTGGCAAAAAGTAACTGAATTATATAACAAAGTAAAACAAACAAAACCAAACGAATGGTGGGTGGTTTCGGACGATGATGAGTTTCACATATATCCAAAAGATATTAGAGAAATGATTCAAGAATGTGAGGAAAATGGATGGGAGTTTATTACAGGAGGATTCCTTGATAGGATAGGAGAGAATGGTGAGTTTCCTCCAATAACAAAAGATAGTAATATATGGGAAGAATTCCCTAATGTTGGATTTTTTAGAAACCCCTTAAGTGGTGCCTGTCCAAACAAAGTTTGTATAATGAAAGGCTCAGTAAACGTAACTTCTGGCCAACATTATGTAGATTTGGGTGGTGATAAAAACACTTGGGGTTATGGAAGTATATTTCATCCAAAGCGATATAAAGTTGGTAATGTTAACTCTAAAAACATATTACAAGATGGTAGTGGATTTATACAAGTTCATCACTTCAAATGGGATTCTACTGTATTAGATAGATTAAAAGAAGTATCAAGTACAAAAGAAGATTATACATTTTGGAAAGAATATAAAAAGATGTATAGAGCAATACAATTAAATGATAATAAGATTGATATTACAAATGAAGATTTCTACATACAAAAAGTACAAGATAATTTACACTCATCTTATACTCATTGGGATACAATAACAAAAAAAGTTGTTAGAATATGAATGATAAATTAGCAATAATCGTTCCATATAGAGATAGAGAAGAACATTTAAATACATTTGTTCCTCATATGCATGAATTCTTAAAAGATAAAGGTATTGAGTATGATATTTTCATTGCTGAACAATCAGATGATAGACCTTTTAATTATGGTAAGTTATGTAATTCGGTTGTTAAAGAATTAGATGAAGAATATAACTACTTTTGTTTTCATGATGTTGATATGTTACCAGTTAGTGATGATTGTGATTATGGATATCCCGAAACTCCAATACATTTAGCAACAAACGTTGAGGTACACGATAACAAATTACCTTATCCACAATACTTTGGAGGAGTCGTATTAATAAATCGAGAAGATTTTGAAAAAGCAAATGGATATTCACCAGAATATTATGGTTATGGGTTTGTTGATTTAGATTTATTATATAGATTGGAAAAAAGTGGAGCTTATTTAGAAAAATTTCACGATTTAAATAAAACATACGAAACATTTGATGAAGATGATGTTCTACCATATAGAATTGAAAATGTAAAAATAGCAAAAAGTAAAAAAGTACATAAAAGTAATGTTTTACAACTAAAAAGAAATAGTAGAATATATGGTGTAATGAATAAGTTCACATCTGATTCTACAAAACCACCATTCTTTATATCTCTTTGGTTTAAGGATACCGATGATAGCAAAAAAAATAAAAACTTGTTTTCGTTTGAAGGAAATGATACTGGTATATTTTTATCAAATGGAAGATATGTAATAGGTCAAGTATGGGATGATGCAGAAACACATACAGAAATATTATTACCATATTTTAAGAAAACTTGGAATCATGTGGTTTTTGCAATACAAGATGATAAGATTATTTTATATCTTAATAATAAAAAAATTGAGAGTAATTTAAAAAGTAATTTTAAAATATTTGATTATAAAAATCATTGTATAAAAATATCAGACAAAAATACAGATATAACAGTATCATCTATATTAGTATTTAATTCAAAAACTAATTCAGATATTGTAAAAGATTTATATTACAATGGATTGGAAAATTTAGATACTTTGGTAAACACAAATGGTTTAGATTTATCTAATTCTTATATGTTTGATAAACTTTATAGACAAAGAATTATTTTAGATGATGGAACCTCATTAAATCATTTAAAAGTAGAAGGTAATATAGAGTTAAGTACAGAAGAAATAAACTTATCTTCTGAAATAAACTTACCAATGAGGGAACATGGTAAATATGAAAGTTTATCACATGAAAGAGATGATGAGGTTATAGAAAGATATTATGAATACGATCCTGATGTTGAGGAAAATGCAGATATTTTCTTTAACGAAGTATTAACTGGTGAACTTGATTACAAAAATATTGGATTATCTAATTTAAAATATAAAATAATGGATACCCAAGATAGAGAAGAATATAAACTAATAAGAATTCTAACTTAATAATTATGGCAAAAAAAGAAGAAGTTTTAGAAGAGAGAAAAGTTGTTGCATTCGAACAAATGGCTAAATCATTTGGTAGAATAGCAGATGCACTCGAAGAACGAAATGATTACAACGAAGATGTAGGTCTTGTTGATTGGTCAGCTCGTTTGGAATGGTATCTAAACGAATTTTATCAAATTTTTAAAACAAAAACTAAAGGCGGAAGTAACAGACCATCAAGAAATGCTGAAAGAGAAGATACAGAAGCATAAACTTGGTATAATTGTCCCTTATAGAAACAGACCAACTCAATTAAAGAGGTTTGTATCTCATATGGAAGATTATATTAAAGATTTAGATTATGAAATCTTCATCATTGAACAATCAGATGATAAACCTTTTAACAGAGGTAAACTTTTGAATGTAGGATATAAATATGCCATAGAAAGTGGATGTGATTATTTTGTATTTCATGATGTTGATATGTTACCTGAAGATGTAGATTATTCTTATTCAGATAAACCACTTCATTTAGCAACACATTTACAAGAACACGATTACGAAACCACTTTCTTTGATTATTTCGGTGGAGTAACTATGTTTAACAAAGAAGATTTCGAAACTATCAATGGATTTTCTAATGAATATTGGGGATGGGGATTTGAAGATGATGATTTATTGATAAGATGTATCGAATCAGATTTAGAATTGGATACAACAAATAATTCTAAAAAAAATATTCAAGAATTTGAGGCATTCGAATTCAAAGGAGAGGATTCCTATATAAAAATAAAAAACAAAGAACAAAAATCAAATTTATTAGAAGATGATTTTTCAATCTCGGTTTTAGTTAAACCTTCTAACATAAAAATAGATGAAAATGATGAATATGATGAATACCCAATATTATCTATACCAGGCTACAACATTGGATTATTTTACAATTCCTTTCGTAGATTCTTTTGTCAGAGTTATGACTTAGATAAAACACCATACTCTATAACAACTGATATATTAGGGGAACAATGGGTACATCTTACTATGGTTTATAGTGATAACGATAGTTTATCTTTATATGTAAATGATACTTTGATAGAAACCATTAAAATGGATAAATCTATTTTAGAATTAAATTCAAATGAAATTTTTGTAGGAGCAGTAAGTGAAGAAAAGGAAAATAAAGATTTCTTCTATGGTATGATTGCTTCTGTTGAAATATATGATATTGCATTAGATAAGGAAGAAATAATTGAAATAACAAAAAACCCACTTAAACCAAAACTAAGAAACTTTGGAAAATTTAAATCTTCGGAGTTTTTATATACACAATTATTAGCAGAACTTTCTAATTCAAAAAGCAGTATTGATTTGAGTAATCAAAATGAAGTAAGTTTAAAAAATATATATTTATACAAAACAAATCAATCTTTTAATACCTTTCTTCCAACTCCTTGTAGAAGAAATTCTCGATTTAAATCTTTAGAGCATAAAAGTAATTCATCAATAGAAAATACTTGGGTTCACAAAGAAACACGAAAAAACCAAATTAAATATTATAATGAAATTAGAGAAGATTTCAGTAAAATTAAGGAAGATGGTTTAAATTCTTTAGAATATTTATATAAGGAAGAGATTATAATATCTGAAAAAATAAAAAAAATATCAATTGAGTTATGATAGACCATAGAGGACAGTTATACGACTTTAGAGAAGAATTAGATGAAGTTGGATGTGGATTTTGTTTAGCAAAATGGACACAAGTTACAATCCATCTTCAAACTGGTGAAACTCACTCATGTCATCACCCAATTCCACATAAAATTCCATTACGAGAATTAAAAAGAAATCCAAAAGCACTTCACAATACACGACATAAGAAAAAGCAGAGAAAAATGATGCTAAATGGTGAAAGACCAGATGAGTGTGATTATTGTTGGAAGGTTGAAGATAGTGGACCAGAGTTTTCAGATAGACATTATAAATCATTTGAACCTTGGTCTAAACCACATTTCGATAAAATTAAAGAAATGGGTTGGAGAGAAGATTACAATCCAAAATATGTAGAAGTTGCATTCTCAAATGCTTGTAACTTTAAGTGTTCTTATTGTGGACCTCAATATTCATCTAAATGGGTAGAGGAAGTAAAACAACATGGTGCATATCCAACATCAGATAACTTTGGAAACTTAGAATGGTTACAAGAAAATGGTAAAATGCCATATAAACATTCTGAATCAAATCCATATGTAGATGCATTTTGGGAATGGTGGCCAGAGTTGTATAAAGATATGGATACCTTTAGAATAACTGGTGGAGAACCAACAATGTCACCTGATTTTTGGAGAGTAGTAGAACACATTCTTACAACAGATAATCCAAACACCAATTTAAAACTTTCTATCAATACAAACTTAGGTATACCTGATAAAATATACGATAAGTTCTTAGCAAAAATGATTGAATTGGAAGAAAGTGGAAGAATAAAAGAACTTACAGTATTTACATCAGTAGATACTTTTGGTAAACAAGCAGAATATGCACGAAGTGGATTAGATTTTCCTATTTGGCAAGAAAGAGTTGATGATTTATTATCCAAAACAAAAAAATTATCAATAGCTATAATGTCAACATTCAATGCATTATCAGTTTTACGTTATGGTGATTTATTAGATTGGGTATTTGAAATGAAATGTAATCATAACTCTCCCGATAGACATTGGGTTACTGCTTTAACATTAGATTCTGCTTATCTAAGATATCCCCATCACCAAACTGTAAAAATTCTACCAAAGGAATTTAGAGAGAGAATGGAAGAGTTAGCAACACAAGCTGAAACATTACATACTGTAATTCCTCTTTGGGAGATTGAAGATTGGAAAGACCATTACTTAGGATTTACTCAAATTGAAATTGGAAAAATAAAAAGAATTATCGATTGGTTTGATGAAGAGGTAGATGAAGAAACATTAAACAGAACTCGAAGAGATTTTTACAATTTCATTTCTGCACACGATAAACGCAGAGGTACTAACTTTCAAGAAACGTTTCCAGAGTTAGTTGACTTTTTTAATCAATGTAAAAAATTGAATGAAGAATTTTTACAATGATATTAGAAATCAACTCGATGAAGTTTCGACTAGTTTCTGTTTAGCAAAGTGGTCTCAATTAACACTTTACTTACAAAATGGTTATAACCACTCGTGTCATCATCCAACCCCCCACAAAATACCTCTAAGAGAGTTAGAAAAGAATCATAAAGCCTTACACAATACAAAGTACAAGAAAAGGCAAATGAAACAGATGTTGAAAGGTCAACGTCCTTCTGAATGTGAGTATTGTTGGAAAATAGAAGATTTAGGTAAAGAGTATATTTCAGATAGAATATACAAATCAGCAAACTCATTTTCACAAGTAAAGAAAGATGAGATATTAGAAAAACGAACACAAGATATTGAACCAAGTTATTTGGAAGTTTCGTTTTCAAGTACTTGTAATATGAAATGTGCATATTGTTCACCCGATATTTCATCTGCATGGATGGAAGAGGTAGAAAGATTTGGAGGATATCCCACATCTACAAAATACAATGATATAAATTACTTTAAAGATAATTTAAAAATACCATACAAAAAATCAGAACACAATCCTTACGTTGAAGCGTTTTGGAAATGGTGGCCAGAACTTTATCCAAAGTTACATACATTAAGAATAACAGGTGGAGAACCACTTTTATCAAAAGATACTTGGAAAGTAATGGATGAGTTAATTGAAAATCCAAATCCAAATTTAATTTTTTCAATAAACACAAATCTTATGATACCTGATATGTTGATTGATAAATTAATTGATAAATTAAATAAGTTAGATGGTAAAGTAAAAGAATTACAATTATTTACAAGTGGAGAAGCAACTGGTAAACATAATGAATACATTAGATTTGGAACTATTCAAGAAAAATGGGAAAAAAACTGTGAAAAGGTTTTATCTAATGTTAAAAATGTTTTATTCTCAATAATGACTACTGTAAATTTAACAAGTGTTGTAAGTTATGATGATTTTATTAGATATATTTTAAAATTACGTTCAAAATATATAAATGATGTGGATTTTAATAAAGTTCAATTCATGACAAACTATTTAAGATATCCAGAGTTTTTATCAATTCAAAATCTTGATAATGAAACAAAGAGTATGTTTGAAAAAAACATTAATAATCTTATTAACTCAAGTAAAAATTCTAATTGGGAATCTGATACTTTTTTAACAGAAGAACAAACCAATCAATTAGAAAGACTTATAGAATACATGAATGCAAATCCAGTATCGGAAAAACTTAATAAAAACAGAAAAGATTTCTATTTATTTACAGTAGAATATGATAAAAGAAGAAAATTAAATTTTGAAGAAATTTTCCCACAATTAACTAAATTTTATAAGTTATGTCAAAACCAAATTCAGTAAAAACAAAACAAGTTATAGATTCTATATCTAAATCATTTTGTGCAGCAAAGTGGTATAATGTATCTATTTGGTTGGGAAATGGTAGAACAGCATCCTGTCATCATCCACTTGCACATTCAATCCCAAGACCTGAATTGGATAAAGATAAATCAGCTCTACATAATACTCAATTTAAAAAAGAACAACGTAAAAAGATGTTGGAGGGAGAAAGACCAGCAGAATGTTCTTATTGTTGGAGAGTAGAAGATGCTACCAAAAAAGATAGTGGTATTTTTTCTGATAGAGTTTATCAAACACAAAGATATTCAGTAAAAGATATATTGGCAATAAAAAACATGCCTTGGGATGCAAATGTAATTCCTAAAACAGTTGAATTGGCATTTGATAACTTATGTAACTTAGCTTGTTCTTATTGTAACGCAGAATTTTCATCAACTTGGCATCAAGATATATCAAGAAAAGGCCCGTATGAAAACATGAAAACTTCTGGTGGACATACATTTAAAAATACTGGTCATCATGCAATGCCATATGGTTCAAAGAATCAAAGAAATCCATATATTGCAAAATTTTATGAATGGTTCGAAGAAATTAGAGGAGGATTGGATGAATTAAGAGTATCTGGTGGAGAACCTGCACGTTCCCCTTCATTTTGGCAACTACTTGAAATGTGTGATAACGAAACTTTTGATTTTTCAGTAAACTCAAACCTTATAATGGATGATGATAGAATCGATACCTTGATAGAAGCGGGTAAAAACTTTAAATCATTTGATGTTTACACATCTGCTGAATGTATTGGTAAGAATCAAGAGTTTGTAAGAGATGGATTCGAATGGGATACTTGGGAAAAAAATATGTTTAGATTACATGATTCTGAAAACATTCGTTCAGTTCATATAATGATGACAATATCGGCATTATCTATTTGGTCAATAGCTGAGTTTATGGATAAAATTATAACTTGGAGAAAAAACTTTTTAAATAAAGAAGAATTCTTCATGTCTGTAAATATTCTAAGATTTCCATCATTTCAATCAATTAATATTATTGCACAGGATGTAAAAAATAAATTAGCAGATGAAATTGAAGAAACATTAAATAGAAATAAACAATATATGATTGGTTGGGAAGAAAATCAGTTTCAAAGAGTTATAGAATACTTAAGAAAGGTTGATACTTCATATGAGGATACTGATACATTTGAAAACAAACATCATGATTTTAAAAACTTCGTAGAACAATATGCAACACGAAGAGAAATGCCAATAGATGAGTATATGCCAACAGAATTTATAGATTGGTTTAAAACTTTAAAAACAATTGAAAAGATAGAAAGTAATGGATAATCAAAAAATAAAAAATCCTGGTGATAAAATCTCAGAATCATTCTGTGTATTACCTTGGATACATTTAAATACATGGCCAAATGGTAATGTATATCCATGCTGTCTTACTGATTGGAGAGAACCCGTAGGTCATTTAAAAGATAATACTCTTGAAGAAATATGGAATAATGATAAGATGAAAGAAATCCGTTCACATATGTTGAAAGGTAAAAAGCATAGTAATTGTGTAAAGTGTTATCAACAAGAAGATTATGGTGTAGATTCAACGAGAACATCATCTAATAGACATTATGAGGAGCATATACCAAGTATCACAGAAAATACCTCTGAAGATGGACATAATGATGATTTTAAATTACTTTATTGGGATTTTAGGTTTTCTAATTTATGTAATATGAAATGTAGAATGTGTGGTTCTTTCTTATCATCTAAATGGTATGATGATGAGGTAAAGATATTTGGAGGTTCTGAATTACCACAAGCTATTATAAATGTAAACGATTATTCAAAAAAAGATATTAATTTATATTTAGATGAATTTATAGATGATGTAGAGGAAATATATTTTGCAGGTGGAGAACCCCTTTTAATGGAAGAGCATTATTATATTTTAGAAAAATTATTAGAACGAGGTAATACAAATGTTAGATTACGATACAATACTAATTTAGGATATCTTAAATTTAAAAAATGGGATAATATAGAATTATGGAAACCATTTAAAGAAGCAAGTTATGGAAATGTATCAATATTCGCATCAGTAGATGGTATTGATAAAAACGCAGAATACTCAAGAAAAGGAACTAATTGGAATACTATTGAATCTAATTTAAAGAGATGTATATCTGAGGATTTTAATATTCATATAAGTGCTACAACTAATATTTTTACTGTATATGAAATACCAGATTTAGTGGATAGAATGATAAAAATTGGATTACCTTACTATAACATACAACTAAACAATATACTAACAAATCCATTATATTATCATATTAATATTTTACCAGATAATTTAAAAAATATTATAAAAGAAAAATACAACAATCATTTAAATAAGATGACTGATGATATGAGAACTGTTTTCAAACCTAAATACGATAGTATATTTAAATTTATGGATGAGCCATATTCTTATAAAGAAGGTGTTGATGTTGAACTAATGCGTAAGGGGTTTAAATTGATGACTAGTTTATTGGATAAGGGTAGAGATGAAAATTTTATAGATACATATCCATACTATTCTGAGTGGTACAACTCTATAACTGGTTATGAAAATATGAATATGAAGGATATTTTTTAATGGAAGAAACAAGATTTTTATGTGATTTACCTTGGAAACACATTAGTGTTCACCCACATGGTGTATGCTCCGTATGTTGTGTATCCAATCATATGCATGGGCAATCTGCAGCAGCAAATATTTTACCTGATGGTGGATATGAAAAAATAAACATTAGTGAAGGTATTCCAGCAATCGTAAATTCTGATTCATTTAAAGAAATTAGAAAACAAATGGTTGCAGGTGAAGTACCACCAGCTTGTAAAACTTGTCATGATGTAGAATTAGCAGGTGGTAAAAGTAAAAGACAGAAAGATTCATTTTATATGACTGATGTTGATAAATCAACAAAAGAAGATGGAACCATTTCTGTGGATTTAAGAAACGTAGAGATTCGATTGGGTAACTATTGTAACTTAAAATGTAGAAGTTGTAATGCAGAATCATCAACAAGTTGGATTACTGATTTTATGAAATTGAAAGATGAAGTAAACTTTCCAAGTAATTATGATGAATTACAAAAGAAAAACTATACTAACTATGATTGGGTAGAAGATGAAACTTTTTATGATGCACTAATTCATCATTCTCCAATGATAGACCAATTACACATTAGTGGTGGGGAACCATTTTTAGTTCCAAAACACTTTAAGTTATTGGATAGATTAATTGAAGATGGATTGGCAAGTAGAATGAAAATATTTTATATCACAAACGCAAACTATGATTTTGAAAAAATAAAACCAGCATTAGAAAAACTTAAACATTTTCAATTTGTAGGTATTTCAATATCAGTAGATGATTTTGGTGATAGAAATGATTACATAAGAAAAAACGCAAACTTTAAATTAACAATAGATAATATAAAGAAATTTATTACTCAATATAATGACCCTAATTTTTACTACACTATTACGCAAACATTAAGTTCTTTTAATTTTCTTTATATGGAAGAACTTACTCAGTATTTAGTAAAGCGTGGAATATTCAAATTAGATGGAAGTGGTTTGATTAAGAGAGTAATATCGAATCATGTTCATGCACCAGAATACCAATCGGCAAATATTATTCCAAAAAAGGATAGACAAGAAAAATTAGATTCTATTAAAGGATTATTATCTGATGAGTTTTATGATGATGTTCTTGGTAGATATTATAATGCAGAATACAATGGTGAACGAGAAATTTTTATAGATACCACCGAACGAGTAGATAGATTTAGAAAAGAAAAATGGAAAGATATATTTCCAGAATTAGATAAATCATTAAAACAAGTAATATGAATCAAACACCAGAAATAGGAATAATTTGTGGTAACTTTGATGTTCTACATCCTGGTTATCTAAAGATGTTTCAAGAAATTGAAAATCATTGTGAAAAATTATTTATACTATTACATGATGACCCAACTATTGAAAGACCTGAAAAGAAAAAACCAATTCTTTCGGTAGATGAAAGAAGAGAAATGTTAAAACAGTTTACTTGGCATCATACAATACTTACTTATAATACAGAAGCAGAACTTTTGTTCTTAATCAAAAGTATTAATCCTGATGTAAGATTCTTAGGAGATGATTATATCGATAAAGATTACACAGGTAAAGAAATAGGTACTCTAATACATTGGATAGACCGTTCACATGGATGGAGTACAACAAAATTTAAACAAGCAATTGCAGATTCATTATGAAATTAGGAGTTTGTGTACCATATAGAAACAGAGAAGCTCATTTAGTAGAGTTTGTACCAAGAGTTGGTAAATTTCTTGAAGAGAGAGGTATAGAATACTGTATGTATTTTGGACATCAAACAGATGATAAGTTATTCAACAGAGGTGCAATGAAAAATATTGCAGCAGAACAAGCATTCAAAGATGGTTGTGATTATGTTGTTTGGCATGATATTGATATGATACCAGAAGATGGGTGTGATTACTCCTACCCTACTGAAAAACCAAGACATATTGCAACTCAAATATCACAAATGAATTATCAACTAAAGTATGAAGAATATTTTGGTGGTGCTATTTTATTCTCTAAAGAACAAGTAGAAAAAACTAATGGATACTCTAATGATTATTGGGATTGGGGTATGGAAGATGATGATTTGTTTTGGAGATGTGTATTAGAAGGTTATGCAGATGATACTTATATGGATTTTGGTGGTAAGGATAGAGGATTTTTAAGATTTAATGGTAACTCATCTTATGTTGAAATACCAACAACAAGAAAACTCAGAAATATTACTACACGAGAACATACTGTTTCTATTCTTGTAAGAGCAGAACAACAAGAAGATAAAGTTCCTATTTATTTAATTGGTGATGAAGAACGAAGGTTTGTAGAATATCCAATATTCAGAAGGCCTGGTTATGATTGGGGATTATCATATAACAACTCACGAGCATACACTGCACAACTTTGGAGTAATAAAGGTGAACACTTATACCAATGGATGAAACGTTATGAAGGATTGTGGGCATGGGTTACTTTAGTTGTTGATAAAGGTAAAATTCATTTTTATATGAATGGAAAAGAATCTGATGCACGATGGGGAACTGGTACGAAATCTCCTCAACTATATGAAGGTCATTTAAAAAGATATGGAAGTACTCCATACTATTTAGGAACAACTACCTCTCTTGATGATAACAATATAGCAAAGTGGTTTAAGGGAGATATAGCAGATGTACGATTATGGGATAGAGCATTAACAGTAGATGAGGTAAATGGAATAGCAAAAACAAAAATAGATGATGGTTTGGTATTACATTACGATTTTTCAGATGGCACTCCAAAGGATTTAAGTGGTCATGATTCACATGGTATTATTCATAACTGTGATTATTTAAAAGATGATATAAAAATTCCATATACAACGGTTCCTCATAGAGTTCCTGGTAAAATGTTTTGTTTAGAACATAAAGATGAAGGGTTATTGGATGATGGGAGTTCGGTTCGATGGGCAAAGGGAGAAACAACAGCCAGAAATGAAAGAAGATATATAAGACAAATGCAACAAGGTGATTGGGATTATAAATCAGATGGTATGAATTCATTAAAATATGAATTGATTAGTATTGAGGAAATATCACCAAAAGCAAAGATGGTAAATGTAAAATTATGAAAGAAGTTTTCTTAGTTTATGATTTTGAAACTCCAACTGGATTTTTACCATTTTTTTATAATAAACAAACACTATCATCATATTTAATTAAATCACTATCAGAGCATATTGATATTAAAAAACGATTTAATTTACATAAAAAAATAAAAACATTAGATTTAACAGAAAAAATGATGGAATCTAATAATACAATATACGTTATACCTATAATTAAACAAATAAATGAAAATATAGAACTTGAGAATATTATATCTAAAAAGTTATTAAATTATACTAAAAAATATTCTTGTTTTGAAATACTTTATATAAATGAATAATCTTAAATGTGTACATTCTTATAACGGATTACGAGTAGCAAACAATGGTACTGTTATGCCATGTTGTTACTATGATGAAGAATCACCACTTAAAGATTTAAATGGAAATATTATAAAAACCCATACACATTCCATAAAAGAAATGATGGAATCTCCTGATAGAATTTCTTTGATAAAAGATTTAGAATCTGGTATCAAACATGGGGCATGTAAACGATGTTGGACTGATGAAACGAATAAAAATACAAGTAAACGAATCGAAGATAATGAGAGATTCGATACAGATTACAATAAATCACTAAAATATATAGAATTAAATTTAGGTAATACTTGTAATCTTGCGTGTAGAATGTGTAATATAGGAGCAAGTATTAAATGGTATGATGACCACTTAGAAATATATGATGATGAAGGTGGTTTTAGAAAAGATAAAGATGGATACAAAAAATTTGTAAAACAATTTTATAAAAGTTTTGAAGATGATTCAAGGTTTTGGGAAGAATTCGAAAAAATACTACCACAGATATCTGCATTTGATATATACGGTGGTGAACCCATGTTAATGAAAAAGCAATGGGAAGCATTAGAGAAATCAGTTGAACTTGGGTATTCTAAAGACCAAGAACTACATTTAGCAACGAATGGAACAATTTTTGCTGAAAAATATTTTGAAATCTTAAACAAATTTAAAAAATGTGTGGTTACTTTTAGTTTAGATGCAGTTGGTGATAGATTAGAATATATAAGACATCATGCAAAATGGAATAATATAGAAACTAATGTTGATAGATGGATTAATCATCCTAAAAATAAAAATATAGAATTTGATGTTGCCATTACAGTTACAAATCTTAACATCTATTACTTAGATGAAATCGTAGATTGGTGTATAAGTAAAAACTTAACACCATTTCTAATAGATGTATCAAGACCAGAATTTTATGCATCATATAACTTACCACAATCGGCAAAAAATCTAATAAATAAAAAATTTGATATATATTTATATAAACAAGAACTACCAAGTTTTATTTTAGAATCAATTAAAGGTTCTTTAAATAATATGAATAGTAAAGAATACGATATGGACTTGTGGTTTATGTTTAAGAAAAAAAATGGTATTTTAGATTCTAATAGAAAACAATCTTTTACAAATACATTTGAAGAATTAAACTCAGTTATATGACAAAAATACTAATTACAGGAGGAGCCGGTTACTTAGGTTCAGTAATTACAGAATTATTATTACAAGATTGGAGAGAAATTACAATCTTAGATAATATGATGTATAACCAAACATCACTTATCAATTTTTCTCATTATGATAATTTTAAATTTATCAATGGTGATGTACGAGATAAAGAATTACTAAAAGAATTAGTATTACAAAACGATGTAATCATTCCACTCGCAGCAATCGTTGGATTTCCTGCTTGTGAAAGAGATAAAGAATTAGCAACTCAAATAAATTACGAGCACGTTAAGTTTGTTTGTGATATTGCAAAAGAAAATAATAAGAAGGTGGTTTATCCGAACACAAATAGTGGATATGGGATAGGAGAGAATGGGGAGTGTACAGAAGATAGTCCACTAAACCCAATTTCCCACTATGGGAAAACCAAAGTTGAGGCAGAAAAAGAGGTTCTTGGGATAGGAGGAATCTCTTTACGTCTTGCTACTGTTTTTGGTACATCACCAAGAATGAGAATGGATTTATTAGTAAACGAATTTGTTTACAAAGCCCTAACAGATAAATCCATAGTATTATTTGAAAAGAAATTTGTAAGAAACTTTATTCACATCAGAGATGTAGCATTGGTATTCAGAAAAATGATAAACCAATATGAACAATGGAGTGGTATGGTATTCAATGTAGGATTATCAGAAGCTAATCTTACTAAACAGCAATTGTGTGAGAAAATACAAGAACAAGTTCCATCATTTCAAATATTTTACAATGATAATTACGAGGATCCTGATAAGAGAGATTACATAGTATCAAATGCTTTACTTGAATCATGTGGTTGGAGACCAAGATACACATTAGAAAAGGGTATTGAGGAATTAATTAAAACTTATACGATAATGATAAGTAATTTAAGTTCAAATTATAGAAACGATTTTCCATTAGGTTATGGCATTAAATAGAAGTATATATTATAAAGAAAGAGATTGGAACGATTTCCATTTTTACAACTCTGAGGTATTGGGTGGTGTTAAAATAATACAACCATCAGTATATCATGAACTTCGTGGTGAGATATCTACTACATATCATTCTGATTATTACGATAGATTACTTCCTGCCAAAGAAAGAACCGAAGGATTACAATTCAAACACGATAGATTCTCAAAATCAGATGAGGGAGTCCTTAGAGGATTACACTACGATAACAAAACATGGAAACTTGTTTCATGTATGACTGGAAAGATTTATTTAGTGGTACTTGATGTTCGTGGTGGAGACCATGCTAAAAATCCTCAATATGGAAGTTGGGAAACTTATATACTTTCACCATCAACTCAAACACAAGTATTAATACCACCAGGATTTGCTAATGGACATTATGTAATGGAAAAGAATTCTGTATTTTATTATAAAATGGCTTATAGAGGTGAGTTTAATGATGTAGATAAACAAAAAACAATAAAATGGGATAGTAAAAAGTTTAAAATTGAATGGCCTTGTACTAATCCAATAATTTCTAAAAGAGATGATAATGGAAAAGATTCTTAATTTAGATTACCACGAAGATAGGTGGGTAGATGGAAATTGGTCAGAACAAGATTTGATTGATTTTGAAAACGATATTATTTCACATTGGGAAAATGGAGAAATTAGAGGACCGATACACTTATCAAATGGTAATGAAAAACAACTAATTAAAATATTCAATAAAGTTGGTATTGAAGATTGGGTGTTTTCAACTTGGAGGTCACATTATCATGCACTTTTACATGGAGTAGAACCTTCGGTATTAAAACAAAAAATATTAGATGGTAAATCAATTACTATTGTTGATAAAGAATGTAAGTTTTATTCATCAGCAATTGTAACCGGTACTTTACCAATAGCATTAGGTGTAGCAAAAGCTTTGAAGCTTCAAGGTAGTCCAAATAAGGTTTGGGTTTTCTTAGGTGATATGGCATTTGAAAGTGGAATCTTCTATGAAGTTCACAAATATGCTAGAAACTATGATTTACCACTTCATTTTGTTGTGGAAGATAATGGTGTAAGTACAAATACCCCAACATTAGATACATGGGGTGGTATTCAAAGAGAAATACCAGAAGATGTAATCTATTATAAGTATGAATCAAAATTCCCGCATTATGGGACAGGCAAATGGGTAGTATTTTAGGAACAGTATTGGTAACAGGTTGTAGTGGTTTAGTGGGTACATATGTATCTCATATATTAGTACAAAAAGGATATAGAGTTATAGGAATAGATTTGAATTTTTTCGATGAATTACCTACTAATAATTTATTTCACTTTGAAAAAATAGATATAAGAGATTCTGAAAAAATTAAAATTATATTTGAACATTATAAATTCGATGGTGTGATAAATGCATTTGGAATCAAAGGTTCTCCAATCAGGGCAAAAGAAAAACCATTGGATTTCTTAGAACCTTCCATTAAAGGTAATATCAACATAATAGAAAACTCTCATAAACATAATTCTTGGTTAGTATTCATGAGTTCAGTAGGAGTTTATGAACCAGCAGAAGTATTTGTAGAAGATACCGTATGGAAAACACTTCCATCACCAAATGATTGGTTCCCATCATGGAGTAAGAGAATACCTGAGATATACTTAGAAGCCTATAAAGTACAACATGGTTGGGAAAATTGGACAATAGTAAGACCAGCAAACATTTTTGGTGAGTACGATAACTTTGGAGAAGGTGCAACTGTAATCGGTGCAACTTGTAGAAAGGTTTACGAAGCAACTGATGAAATTGAAGCATGGGGAGATGGAACACCAACAAGAGATTTCATTTATGCAGATGATGTTGCTGAAGCATGTATAAAATGCTTTGAAGATAAACTACACATAACAACTAACTTAGGTAGTGGTGAAGAAATATCAATAAAAAGAATGATTGAAACTGTTGCTAAAGTAAGTGGTAAAGAAATAAAAATTAATTGGGATACATCCAAGCCCAATGGTGATATGAGAAGAAAAATGAGTACTGAGATACAAAAAGAATTCGGATTATTACCAAAACATGGATTTGAAGAAGGAATAAAAAGAACATACAAACATTATGAAAAAACAAGATAAAATATTAGTTACTGGGGCAAGTGGGTTTATAGGTTCAAGACTATTAAAATCGTTATATGAAAGTGGTTACACTAACCTAAGGTCAACAAGTTGGTCAAGGGAGTTACGTCAAGATTTCGATGGTTATGAGAATGTTGAACATGTCAAGGGAGATTTGAGAGAAGCATCTTTTTGTGATTTAGTATCAAAAGATGTAGATGTTATCTTTCATTGTGCTGCGAATACATCTAATGCGTTGGATACCAAGGTGAATCCACTACTCCATGTAACGCCTAATGTTGAAATGAATACAAATCTTATGGAACAGAGTTGGAGAAACAAAGTTCGTAAGTTTATGTTTATTTCTTCTAATACAACTTATCCAGATATTGGTGGAGATTACTGTACTGAAGATATGAATGTACAAACTCCAAACATATACCCTGCTTACAAAGCAGTTGGTTGGATGAAAAGATATGGAGAAACTTTATGTGAGTTTTTCTCTAATCAGATTCACGACCCGATGCAATGTGTAATCATTAGACCTTCCAACTCGTTTGGACCGAATGATAAGTTTGATTTCGAAAAGTGTCATGTTACACCAGCAAATATCAGAAAAGTAGCAGATGGATTAAATCCAATTCCACTATGGGGTGATGGTACTGAAGTAAGAGATGTTATTCATGTAGATGATATGGTAGGTGGATTCATTACAGTTGCAGAAAAAGTAGATAAATACGATATCTATAATGTTTGTTATGGTAAAGGACATACAGTAATGGAAGTTCTTAATCTTATCAAAGAAATAGAGGGGAACGATAATCCAATCGAATTTGTAAACAACAAAGCACCGATGATTCCTACAAGATTACTATCAAATGAGAAATTATTAAAACTTGGTTGGAAACCTAAGTACGATTTAAGAAGTGGATTAGAAGATGCACTAAAATGGTACAAAGAAAACAAAGACCAGTTTGACCCTAACTCAAAACCATAATGAGTAAGGGTATATTAGGTATCGGTGATTCTTATATGTGGGGAGAGGGATTATACTATTATTCCGAATTACCCAATCTTCCATTCAATGAAGAACATAATTTTGATTTTGATTCAATCACAGAAGGATATGTTGGATATAAAAATAAACATAGATTTATACAACTTGTAGCAGACCATTACAATACTTGGTGTACCACAAAAGATATGAATGGTTCTACAAACGAATATAATTTAGAATTTTTAAATCTTTTCAATTATACTGATATAGTTGAACCCAACGGAAAACATCACTTTAGTTTTAGATTAAATATTAATGAATACAAGTTAGTTATTTTTTTATTTACATCACATCTTAGAGATAACTCAATTCACAACATAAGTGATATGTTAAAAGCAGCAGATAAAACATTTACCCGATTTGAAGAAAAAGGAATAACAGTATGTACTTTATGTTGGATGCCTGAATTTTTTAATAATCATAATTATAAGAAATTATATGTTGATAAAAATAGACATACCGAAATAGAACATAAAAATAAAATATATAATTGGTATGAAGATTTGTGTCAAGATGATTCCAATAAACTTACCATAAAATCTGATTTTTCTAAAGAAGGTTTACAAACAAATGATATGCATTTTAATCAAAGGGGTAATTTAATGATAGCAGATTCTATTATTAGAAAATTAAATAGTGATAAATTTAAAATATGAGTAATCCAGAATACACACCTTACTTAGATGCTTTAACAGAAGCAATGAAACTTACAATGGAAGATGATAAAACAATATTCATCGGACAACAGATAGTTTATTATGGTAACCCAATGAGTAAAACAATTGAGGGATTACCAAAAGAAAGAATGATTGAAACACCAGTAATGGAAGAAACCCAAATGGGAATGACAATGGGATTGGCAATGACCGGTCATCAAGTTGTTACATTTTATCCAAGATGGGATTTTCTAATCCTTGCTTGTAACCAATTGGTAAATCATTTAGATAAGTTAGAAGCAATGTCTGATGGTGAGTGGAAACCAAATGTAATTGTAAGAGTTGGTAAAGGAAGTGATAAACCCCTAGACCCTGGTCATCAACATAAAGCAGATTATACTAAAGCATTTGAACAAATAGTTACGAATTGTACAATCACACAATTAGATACAGTAGATAAAATTGTTCCTGCATATGAACGAGCATTATCTGAGGGTGGGATACATATAATTGTAGAATATCCGGAGTTATATTATGAAAATTAATTGTGTATATGATTTTATTTCCCCTAAAGGACCTATACCAAATGGATATCACCTAAAGTATATTGATAAACTTTGGGAATATGATTATGATATTAATAATTCTGAATTTATAGATGATTACTATAAAGAAGATGTTATTAATGTAAAACAATCATTATTACTATTAGGTATTAGAAATGCAGATATATCCACAAATGATTTAGTATTAAATGATGGTTATGTTTTAAGAAAAAATGAATTGTATTTCTACAATATTTGTAGTGCTGGAAACATATTTTCTACTTTATCTCTAAAACAATTTTCAAAAAATCCACATATTCTTTCTTATGTATCTGATAAGTTAAAAGAGTTATTAAGTAATTCTAATAATTTATATATTGTTATAGAATATATAATGGAGGGGCAAATTGATATGAATGTAATTGATAGTATTTACTTACATTGTAAATTTAATAATATCCCAACTGATAAAATAATATTTGTAAGTAGTGTTTTTAATATAGATAAAATACATGAAAAATACTGTTCATTATATCCACAAGATAAAAAAATAAAAACAACTTTTTACAATTGGGCTATACCATTTAAATCTCATGAATTAGAACACGCTCTTAATATAAAAAATACAGATTCAGCTTTATATGTTAAAAACTCAATATCTAAAAAAATTGAATTTGATGTTAAAGAAAAAAAAGCATTACTTTTAAATAGAAGATTACGTTTACATAGATTGATATTACTATCTATGTTAGCCGAAGATGATTATCTTAAAGATACCTTATTTTCCTTTGATTTATCAATGGATAGTTTTCCAAATTTTTATAATTGGATAGATGGTGAGTATTTTCAGAAAACAAAAATGTTTAATCATGATGAATATGTCAATAAATCTAAAAATGGTTATTTAAAGATTAAAAAAATAAATAAAAAAACAATAGATTATGATAGTTTACATGATGTAATTGGATATGGATATGAGAGCGAAGATATTTACAAGAGAACATATTTCTCCATCGTAACAGAAACCGAGTTTTTTGAAGAATCTTATTTTTTATCCGAAAAAAGTATCAAACCGATAATGCATTTACATCCTTTTGTAATAGTAGGTTCCCCTTATACTTTAAAATTATTAAAATCATATGGATTTAAAACATTTTCTAATTGGTGGGATGAATCGTATGATTTAATGGAAGATACTAATGAGAGAATTTTAACACTTTATAATTTAATACTATCTTTACTAAAAAAGACAGATGATGAGTGGGTTGTAATGGTTAAAGAAATGAGAGAAGTATTAATACACAATAGAAAATTACTATTAAAGTATAATACAGAATCTATTAATAAAATAATTTCAAATAATTTCGTTGATGTTATATTTAATAATAAACAAATTCTATTTTAATATGTGGTTAATTACAAAAATAAAAAATTACTTCAAAAGAAAGAAGCAAGAAAAGATTTACAAAAAGAAATTAGCAGAACTTCGTAAAAGAGACCCGTTTATCTATAAAAATCAGTAATCTTCTTATTTCCAATATTTATATACTGATAAGGTGTACCAAATATGAACGAACTTTCCAAATTTCTCGTAGAGAGTATAATGGAGGATGAAAATCCTATTAAAAAAACAGTAGTTATCTATGTGGGTAGGTTCCAACCTATGCACAAAGGACACTATGGTACTTACCAACACCTTATCAAAAAGTTCGGTAAGAATAATGTTTATATTGGTACATCTGATAAGGTTGAAAAACCTAAATCACCTTTTAACTTCAAAGAGAAGGTGAAAATTATGACTACTATGTTTGGAATACCCAAATCCAAAATATATAAAGTCAAAAATCCATACAAACCAACAGAAATACTTAAAAAGTTCGATGAAGATACAACTGCATTCGTAACTGTTGTTGGTGAGAAGGATAAAAACCGATTAGGTGGTAAATACTTCCAACCCTACAAGGGAGAACCATCGGTTGGTTATAGAGATGGTGGGTACGTTTATGCTGCACCCCAAAGTGGTGGTGGTATAAGTGGAACTGAAACTCGTAATGGGTTATCAGTTGGTTCGGACGAACAAAAACAAAATTTCTTTAAGAAAAGAGCCTATGGAAAGTTTAATGCAACCATCTTTAAGATGATTACAGATAAACTTGATGAAGGAATTGAAATTTCTAAAGAGATGATAGAAGAATGGTTAATAAACGAAGGTTCTAAATCAGGTATAGGGCAAGCAGATGATGGACCTAATGTATTTTTTCCAAACTACGATGTATTTTCTAAGATAAACATAGAAAGAGCAAAGAAAATTGGATATGAAGTAGTAAATATGATTACCAACAAAGAGTTGGAAGATTATTACGAACATCCAATATACCCAAATGGACCTGTTAAAGCAGTAACACCATTCCCAGCTGGTGTACTTGGTACACAAACCGCAACTAACCAAGTTGATATCTATTCAAGTGATGCTTATTCTAAATGGTTTACTCATGTAACTCGTAAAGCAGCAATGGTTGGTTACGAATTGGTAAAAGGATTAGATACTACTAAAGATACTAAAGATGCATCATTAGATTCTCAAAAAGGTGATAAGAAATCACAAGATGAGTACGAAGCATCTCTAAACGAAAACATAGTATTACCAGTTAAAGTTGGTGATACCATTATGACTGGTAGATTTAAGAACAAAAAGACAGTTATTAAATCAATCGGTAAAGATGAACATGGAATGCCAACAATCAATGGTAGAAAAGTGGTTACCTTTAGAATGGTTAAAGAAGGATTCATCTCAGAACTCGCAGGAACTGCTGTAAAGTGTGAAAAATGTAATCATTCTTGGGATATCGAATCCGATGATGATGAAAAGTACTTATGTCATTCATGTGGATGGGATTCTCAGAAACAAGAATACGATTTTGATGCATTTGATTCTTGGAGAGAGAAAATGGGATTAACCGAAGGTGCTAATTGTTCAAAACCACTACCTAACGAAAGTCAAGACCAATATAGAACTCGTTGTTTTGGTTATAATCCACTTACTCCACCACCAAGTGGTATGGTTAGAGAAGAAGAGTTAGAGGAAAGAAGTAAAGGTAAACTTAGACCCGCAGATTTACTTAGAAGAAAAGCAGCCATGGCTGGAAAACGTGCTCAAATAGCAAGAAGAAGAGCAAGAACGATGAAAAGAAGGAAACCTCTTGCTAAACTTAAAAAGATTGCATACAAAAAAGCATATCTACAAGTTTATGATGAATTTAGAGAAGAATTGTTTCCAGGTATCTCTAAAAAAGATTTATCAATCCAACAAGCAAAGATAGTTCACAAAAATGTAGTAAGAAAAAAAGGAAGAGTTCTTAAAAGAGCAAAATTTAGATTCTTACCAGCATTAAGAGATGCAGAAGCACAAAAATTCGCACAAAAGAACGAAATTGCACCACATGGATATCCAGACCAAGAATGGATGGATAAGCATGATAAAGAATTAAAGAAGTTGAGAACCACAATGGATACTCAACACAAAGAGTTTTACAAAGAACATATAAACGAATCAAAACTCCTACAAGAGGGTGGTGCGTATGGACATATGTCTCATCCATTTGATACTGATATCAATTTAACCTTTGGACAACTTAAAGATATCGTAAATCGTGCCTTAGAGGGTACACTTGAGTTCACACGAGAGAAAACAGATGGTCAAGCACTAGCTATTTCATGGAGAGATGGTAGGTTAGTAGCAGCGAGAAACAAAGGACACCTAAAGAACAGAGGTGAGAACGCTTTAGATATCAAAGGGGTATCAGATAAGTTCCAAGGTAGGGGTGGATTGAGTGATGCATACAATTATGCAATGAAAGACCTCTCAAATGCAATCAAATCACTTAACGATAAACAAAGAGATAAGATATTCAAACAAGGTGCGTGTTTTATGAACCTTGAAGTGATATACCCAACATCAGTAAACGTTATTCCTTACGGTCAAGCGTTACTTGTGTTCCATGGTACTATGGAATTTAATGAAGAGGGTGTTGCAATTGGTGAAAATGGTGATGCTGCTAGAATATTAGCTGGTATGATTAAACAAGTTAACAAAGATGTACAAGATAATTACACTATTCAAGGACCTCCTATCGTAAAATTACCAAAATCACAAGATTTATCTAAGAAACGTAGTAAATACTCATCACAGATATCTAAATTACAAAAAGAATTTAGTTTAAAGGATACTGATGGTGTTGCAAACTATCACCAAGCGTGGTGGGAACAATGGGTAGATAAGAATTCTCCATCATCACTCGATAACAAAACCAAAATGGGGTTAGTTAAGAGATGGGCGTTCATGGATAAAGGATTTAGATTAGATAAAAAGAACATTACTGATGAAAAAACATTAGAATGGGCTAAGAAAACAGATAAAGATGACCAAAAGAAGATTGGTAAGAAGAACTTAATGAAGTTTGAACAGATATTCTTAGGTTTAGGTGCAGAAGTGTTAGAGTTTACCTCATCTGCATTAACAGTTAACGCTGATTCGGCAGTTCGTGATATGAAAAAACGAATTGATAAGACAATAAAAGATGTTAAGAAATCAGGTGACCCAAAAAAGATAGAAAAACTTAAATTAGAACTTGGTAGATTAAAATCTATCGGTGGTTCTAAGAAAATTGTACCAAATGAAGGTATTGTATTCTTGTATAAAGGAAATACTTTTAAACTTACAGGTACGTTTGCATCGGTAAACCAAATACTTGGTATTTTCTTCTAAAATTATCGGTTTCTTTAATTTTATATATTTATATACAACATTATAACCTAATATGTAACAATGGGTAAAGAATTCAAAAAGAAATATATGCATCCAACTCGTAGAAAGTTGTTGGATATGGTTCACACTGGTGAATACGATAAAAATGCTACTATCGGATATGAAGGTAAGACCGAAATTCGTAATGTGGGTGATGTTTGGGAAGATGAACATCACAAATACGAAAAGAAAGATGGTTTTATTGTAAAAACTGGAAAGAACCACAAACAAATTCAAGAAATTAGAAAATATTTAGAAGAAAAATCTAAATGTAAAATGTATCCTAACAAACAATATACAGCTAAAGATAAAAAATTAATTCAAAAGACTGGTTATTGTTTAGATGCATTAGTTGAGATTGAACATGAAATAAAAACAAAGGGATTATTCAAAGAATACTCTGATTACAAAGTTTTTACTCGTATGTTAATATTTGGAAAAGCAAAACTAGATGAATTTAAACATTCTCTTGATGAATTAAAAGAAGAGTATGAAATGATGGGTTCTGATGGTAAAGTAACAGAAAGTTGGAAGTTACCAAAACCTATTGAAGAAGTTCGTGCAGATATAAACGAAATGATAGCAGATGGTGAAGTTGAAATTAAAGAATTAGAAGAAAAAAGAAATGAGGTTTTCGATAAATTAAAAGAAGCGAAGATGGAACATTACTTATGAAAAAATATATAAAAGAAATAATAATAATTTCACTTGTAGTTATTATCGCATTACAAAGAGGATGTGGTACTGATTATGGTGATAAACAAATTGTAGAAGTAGATGGTAAAGATTATGAACTAATCAAACAAGAAACTGATACAATTTATGTTGAAAAAGAAGTACAAGTAACAAAGTATGTACCAAAGTACATTACAAAAGAAGTAATAAAAGAAGTTCAGATACCAGCGAATGTAGATTCACTTGCAATCATTAAAGATTACTTCTCAAAGATAACAGTAACCGATACTCTAAACCTTGATTATGATTTTCCAAAAGAAGTTACAGATTCTTTAGGTAATAAACCAGCAAGTACTTTAGGATATGGTATTCTTACTGATGTTATCTCACAAAACAGAATCGAATCAAGAGAAATTGATTGGTTCTTCAAGATTCCAACAGTTTATAACACAACTATCGTAAAAGAACTACCTAAATTAGAATTCTACTATGGATTTGGATTAGGTATGGACCAAACAAATGGATTAGGTAACTTTACTGGTAATCTTTTAGTAAAAACTAAAAAGATGAACATCTATGGTCTAAATATTGGAATGTCAAACCAACTTGGTCAATATAAACCATTCGTTGGAGGTTCTATGTATTGGAAAATAGGCAAAAAATAAAATGGCTAAACAGAGTTTAAAGGAAATAATAAAAATTGAGTATCAGAAATGTGCTCAAGACCCTATATACTTCATGAAGAAGTACTGTATGATACAACATCCAGTTAGGGGTAAGATTCCTTTTCACTTATATCAGTTCCAAGAAAGAACCTTAGACCAATTTGCAGAACATCGTTATAACATCATCCTTAAATCTCGACAAACAGGTATCTCTACCTTAACTGCGGGATTTTCACTTTGGAAAATGTTATTCAATCAAGATTTTAATGTATTAGTAATTGCAACCAAACAAGAAGTTGCTAAGAACCTTGTAACGAAGGTTCGTGTAATGAATCAATACTTACCCTCATGGTTAAAACAAACAACAGTAGAGGATAACAAACTATCTTTACGATACTCGAATGGTTCACAGATAAAAGCAACTTCTGCAGCTGGAGATGCTGGTCGTTCTGAAGCACTATCCCTTTTAGTATTTGATGAGGCAGCATTTATTGATAAGATTGAAGATATTTGGGTATCAGCACAATCAACACTATCGACTGGGGGTAATGCAATTATCCTTTCTACTCCAAATGGTGTAGGAAACTTCTTTCACAAAACTTGGGTAGGTGCAGAAGATGAAACAAATACCTTCAATACTATTAGATTACATTGGAGTGTACATCCTGAAAGAGACCAAACATGGAGAGATGAACAAGAAGTACTATTAGGACCAAAAGGAGCAGCACAAGAGTGTGATTGTGATTTTGTAAGTTCTGGTGATACTGTGATAGACCCACAACTCCTTATGTTCTACAAAGAATCATATGTACAAGAACCAGTAGAAAAGACTGGGTTCGATGGAAACCTTTGGAAATGGGAATATCCAAACTATCAGAAATCTTATATGGTAGTTGCCGATGTTGCTCGTGGTGATTCTGCCGATTTCTCGGCATGTCATGTTATTGATATAGAAGAATCATCTCAAGTTGCAGAATATAAAGGTAAATTAGATACAAAAGATTTTGGAAACTTCTTAGTTTCCCTTTCAACTGATTATAACAACGCATTACTTGTAGTTGAGAACGCAAACATTGGTTGGGCAGTAATACAACAAGTAATTGATAGAGGATATGGTAATCTTTTCTACATGAGTAAAGATTTGAAATATGTAGATGTGGAGAATCAATTAAATAACAAATACAACAGAGAAGAACGAAGTATGACAGCAGGTTTTTCTACTACCTCTAAAACAAGACCTCTAATTATTTCAAAGTTAGAACAATATATTAGAGAAAAAGATATTACTATTCGTTCACAGAGAACAATAGATGAATTGTTTACATTTATATGGAATGGTAATAGAGCAGAAGCAATGAGAGGTTATAATGATGATTTAACTATGTCCCTTGCAATATCATTGTGGGTTAGAGATACCGCATTGAGATTAAGACAAGAAGGAATTGATTTAACTAAACAGGCATTGGGTGGAATTGGAGCACATTCATTAGATGTTGGTGGAATGGGATTTGGTGGCAACTCTTCATTAGAAGAAAACCCATGGAAAATGAGGGTTGGAGACTCAAATGAGGATTTAACTTGGTTAATTAAATAATCTTATATTTATATATTAGGAGAAAATATTATGATATCACTACAAGAATTACTTAATGAAGAAATACACACAGAAGAATATACTGTGGAAAATTATCACGATATAAAAGAATTTTGTGAGTTTATGAAAGAATACAAAGCTGATATTAACGAAGCTGAGTATCAAGGTAGAACAGTAAAACTTGGTAAACCAATGCAAGGTGATACTAAGAAATTCAAAGTATATGTTAAAAACCCTAAAGGAAATGTTGTCAAAGTAAACTTCGGACATGGAGGAAGTTCCGCAAAGAAATCAGGAGAAAAAACAATGTCAATTCGAAAGAATAATCCAGATGCAAGAAAAGCATTTAGAGCTAGACACAATTGTGATTCACCAGGTCCAAGACACAAAGCAAGATACTGGTCTTGTAGAAAATGGTAATAAATTAATTAATAAAGGTTATAACATAAATTAGGAAAACATGGCAGATACTTCATTTTTTGGGAGGTTAACAAAACTCTTTAGAGCACAAGCAGTCGTTACTATCGATAAAGATGGTAAGCGTAACGTTGTTGATACTGATGAGAGACAACAAACAAACTTATCATCACTTAGAGATAGATACACCAAATTACAGAAATCTTTTTTCGAACAATCGGGTGGTGCACAATCAATGGCATACCAACAAGTTCGTAGAGAAGTTTTTAGAGATTATGATGCAATGGATAATGACCCTATCCTTGCTTCAGCACTTGATATATACGCAGATGAATGTACATTAAAAAACGAATTCGGTGATGTACTATTAGTGCAATCAGAAAACCAAAAAGTAAAAGAATTATTAGAAAACTTGTTTTATGATGTTCTTAATGTAGAATTTAATCTATGGCCTTGGACAAGAAACTTAGTAAAGTATGGAGATTTCTTTTTAGGTTTAGAAGTTGCTGAAGGTAAAGGTATTGTAAACGCTACTCCTCATTCAGTTTACAACACAGAAAGATTAGAAAGAACAGACCCAGCAAATCCAAATTCAGTAAAGTTTAAAATTACTGAGGACCCGAATGGAAAAGAAGAATATGAAAACTTCGAAATCGCTCACTTTAGATTGTTAGCAGATACTAACTGGTTACCTTATGGTAAATCCATGGTTGAGAATGGAAGAAGATTGTGGAAACAATTATCTCTAATGGAAGATGCTATGTTGATTCATAGAATCATGAGAGCACCAGAAAAAAGAGTTTTCAAAATTGATATTGGTAATATCCCACCAACAGAAGTGGATAACTATATGCAGAGAATCATCAATAAGATGAAGAAAGTTCCTTTCATTGATAGAAATACTGGTGATTACAACTTAAAGTA
>ERZ1039804.189-NODE-189-length-40000-cov-150.284767_pt1 | contig 40000 bp, 35 predicted proteins | sample MGYA00383089_ERZ1039804 | MGnify/ENA primary metagenome ERZ1039804 (study PRJEB29581, sample SAMEA5548359) | metagenome | biome: marine; feature: coastal; material: water | depth 1 m | study: Short-term variability in the microbial, nano- and picoplankton...
AACACTGACAGTATAGTTCCCTAAAGGGTTGGTAGTCTGCATGGCTCTGCCATACATGGTAGCATATTTCTTATGATTTTTAGGTATATAGTAATATATATGTATATATTGTTATGGGTCACCCCTATTCTTATCCTCTCTATCCGTAGTATTTACCTTAGAGTACCTAAAATGTATATATAGAACCAATACCATCGACCATAAAATCGTAGCTATTAGTGTCATTGGTGTTCTTAGTATGATATATTGTGCAATTACCATAGATATTAGTCCTATTGCTATCCATACCAGTATTTTAAATGTTCTATCTGACATCTTCATATGTTATTATGTTTTCATTACTTGTTGATATGCCTTCTGGTATACATCTTCTAAGGCCATACGTGGCGATTCCTCTTTTACTTTGGCTACTTCTTTGAACAAATTCTCTCTTTGTCCATGTTCGTGTGCACTATATACGAGGTCTTCTATACTAGACATAAATTATCAGATCTTATTATATAATTAATATAAGAAACTTTTAGGTAAGAAACAACAAATACCGAGAAAATTTTTTTAGCAATTTTTTTTGTCTATAGGGGGTATTTTTCATATATTTATATATGATGGCGAAGTTAGACCCACATACACTGTTTTCTATCTTTGAAAAAGGAGATGAAGAGATATATGAAGAGCATGGAGAGTTAGATGTTCTAAAGAATCCTTTTGTCTTAATGGGTATGGTACTTAGAGGTTTAGAGAATTATGATCTTATGTCTATTCTATATAGACGTAACTACCCAGAGGACTTCAAAAGGGTAGAGAAGGAGCTTAAATACAGATACTACAATAAGCTATATAGTTATTTACAGCGTATAAACGTTAAATCAATGCAAGATATGTATACCATTGGCGATAGCTATGAGAATACAAACGTTATAAAGGCTATGGATACTATGATAGGATTCTATGAAGGATATGAAGAGTATGAAAAATGTGCTATATTGGTAGATTATAAAGACTTAATTCTATCTAAACAAATACAAGATTTAATAAAAAATAGTCACTAAAAAAGTTGGTTCACATAGTTATTTTTCTTATCTTAAGGTATAAAAGAAAGATATATGAAAACATTAACTTACAACAATTCGATTACAAAAATTCTTAGACTAAACAACAATTACTTTATTCAATCTTGGGACTACGTTATTCAAAAGGATCTTCACGATTTAAAATTATCTAAATCATCTATTAAACATCCTTCATTTAAAAACCCTCTTAGTCAAATATTAAATCCAACACAAGAATTTATATCAAAACTTTCTTAAAATAGTCACTTAAAAAGTTGTTAGTTACAAAGATATTTCGTATCTTAAGGTATAAGATAAAAAGATAAAGGTTATGGCAAATTCAATTTCACACACGATTTCAAATCAAAGTCAATTCGATGATACTCTTATATGGGTCTCAGATCTGTACAAAGACGTTAATGGTTTCAGACCTAGAGGGTATAACTTCCATAATTGGTCTTTCCAGGAGTTAGCTGACTTCGTTACCGACCTTATGGTTATTAATGCCAAGCAAGCAGAAGATGAAAGAGCTTGGGAGAATAAAGCTATTAAGGATGTAATGTCTGTAGGAGCTGAAGATGAGGAGACTGCTGCTAGATGGTTAGATCAAGCCGATGCTTACTTTATGTACGGTGATGATGAGTTCTATGAAGATCATATTGAGAAGTATGGTTGGGTTGCTAAACAGTTAGGAACATGTTAGATATAAATTCTTCGCGGCAACTTCGCGCGTTTCGCGCGGCGGCCTACGGTATATTCCTCACCCTCACCCCTTTCTACCTATCCGCTCAACAAATATCTGTAGTTGATTATAAATCCCAAGCTGAGGTATTGGTGTTTGAAACGGAGTATAGATCTCAAGCAGATGTAATTGTATATAAAACTAACTATAGAAGTCAAGCAAAAGGTAATAAAGGTATATGGTTCTACACTAAGTATGTGAGTCAAAGTGATAAAAAGGTATTTTACACCCAATATAGGTCACTTGCCGACGTAAAAGTGTACTTTACAACCTATAGATCCCAGGCTAAATGGGTAAATTTAAATAAAAAGCACTTTTTTCATTAAAATAGTTGCCTTTCTGCCTTAGATTTAATATCTTCTATATATGTTATATAATATAATTAATAAGATATAATAAAAAATATATTTAAATAAATATAATATTGAATAATATAATAATAAAATAAATAATAATAATAATTTAAAAAGGTTATCTATGTTAAATGCGGAACAAATTGGTAAAAACTACGAAAAACACTTAAAAATCATTGATACCTACTTAGGTGGACGTGCTATTGCTTGTAAAGAGATGTTAAAACATATGGAAGATACCTATGTTATGGCTCCTGCTAGTGGAAAGACATGGTATCACAATGCTTTTGCCGGTGGATATGTAGATCATGTTAATAGAGTAGTACAATATGCTGTAGAACAGTCTAGATTGTATGAAAAAATGGGAGGTACTTTAGATTATACTGAAGAACAATTAGTATTCGCCGCCCTCTTCCATGATTTAGGTAAGATAGGAGATGGAGATCAACCAAACTATATACCTCAGACTGATAAATGGAGGCAAGATAAGCTTTCAGAGATGTATACTTATAACCCAGATTTAGATTTTATGTTAATTCCAGATAGATCTTTATTTATTTTACAGAAGTTTGGTATTAAAGTAGATCAAAAGGAGTTTTTAGGTATAAGATGTCACGATGGAGTGTTTGATAAAGCTAATGAAGCTTACTTTTTTAGTAATGTTGAATCATCTAGACAGAAAACAGCATTAGTATCCGTTTTACATACAGCAGACTTCTTAGCTTCTAAGGTAGAGTATGATATGTGGAAGAGAAATGGAGGAAGTTCTAAACCATCAGTCAAAAAAACTAAAGCTTCTACAGGGAGACCAGTAAAATCATCTGAAGGATTAACTAATTTACTAAAAAATATATAATATGAACATAAATCCTACCACTCTTTACGTAATAATTGCTGTATTAGTTGTTTTTTCCGGAATTTTATCTTATATTGTCTTTAACTTGTTAAGTAAGGTAGAGAAATATGAAGATGTTACCGTTGATCAAACAACATATCTACAGAATATATCAAATTTAATAGGGGATTCACAAAAGCACCTTAATGATCTTGACAAACGTGGGGTTTTCAAGTCAGATGATGAGGTCGGTTATTTTTTTATACAACTAAAAAAGGTGCAAGACGAACTAGATCGATATATGCTCCCACAAAATTATGGCAAGAAAGAAAGCAAAAGCTAATTACTTTACTTCAGAAACAGAAGAATACATTAATAAGTACAATGAATCAACTAACCAGCAATATAGGAATGGTATCTTTACAGAACATATATATTACCCTTTCTATAAACTAGCTGAGAATATAATACATACTTTTAAGTTCTATTATACAGATGTTGATAGAATAGAAGACCTCAAACATGAGGTTGTTTCTATGTTATTAGAAGAGAAGATTGATAAGTTTGATAAGAACAACGGAGCTAAGGCTTATTCCTACTTCGGAACTATTGTTAAACGTTGGTTAATTAACTACAATAATAAAAACTACAAGAAGCTTAAGAAGATAGGGACTTTCAACGAAATGGAAGACGGTTATGATACCGACTACAGAGTAGATGATGAAAATGCTATCTCTTTAGGCTTCTTCTTGGATATGTATGTAGATCAGATGTATGAAGAGTTAGATGAATTATTTGTAAAGGATAGCGAAAAGAACATAGCGGATGCAATTCTTACTATATTTAAGACAAGACAAGACTTAGATATATTTAAAAAGAAAGCTCTCTACATATATATTAGAGAAATGACAGATTGCGAAACTCCTCATTTAACTAAAGTAGTAAATAAGCTTAAAGTAGAATTCTATAAATTATATGAAAAATATAATGAAGTAGGATTAATCCGCACAAAGGTACTTTAAATCTATTTATAAGAAAAGAACATGAGTACTGATAAAGAAATATTTAAAGGTAAAAGCCTTTCTGATCTTTTTGGTGAAATCTACGATAACTCAAAAGAAACGAAATCTCAAGTAAAAGCCCTTATAGGAGAATTAAAACCTCTTATAGAGAACATTGGTGATGCTACTTTGATAGTGCCAATGATTAAAGAGTATATGGAGATAGGAGTTAAGAATGATGATGCTTTAATAAAATTAGCTACTATCATTCAGAGAATAGAGATAGCACAGACAAAAGGAGACGGAAACGATCTATTTGATTTTGATTCGCTACAGTCCTTATTAGAGGAAACTGAAGAAATACAAGAAGAAGTAGAAGCATCATCTGATAAGTCAGAAGAAAAAGAGTAGTAGGTATGTTAGATAATAACTATAGAACAAAATCCCAAACAGGAGGTCTAACCAGCGGTGACAGAGGTAATCTTAATCCCGGTAGAGTTGTAGATGTTATATTAAATTCTGAACATAAATACTATGATCAATACGGAGGGCCGGATTCAATAGGTGTTGTGCTGTATATAGATCTAGCAGACGGAGTAGATACATCCGATACAGGAGATACAGTATATTCAGGTATTGCTTACCCTTTAAATAAAGACATTAATACACTGCCTGTAAAGAATGAAATTATTTTAATACAGACCGGACCAGGTACAAACTTAGGACAAGCAAGTAGTTATTCTAGAAAGTACTATCAAACTGCTTACAACCTATGGAACCATCCACACCATAGTGCATTTCCAACTGATATAGATCAAGAAGGAGTTAATATTGGCGAAGCATTTGATATAAACGATAAGTTAGCCCCACTTCAACCATTCCCAGGTGATACGATAATATCAGGTAGGTTAGGGCAGACAATAAGAATGTCCGGTACAGAGATAGAAGAAAATAAGTTAACTGATGATTCCAATAAGGATAAACCTTTTATAGTAATAAGCAACGGTCAAAGAGAAACACAGAATGGGTTTAGTCATATTGTAGAAGATATTAATGAAGATCCTTCTTCTATATATTTCACATCAGATCACTCTGTCCCTCTATTCTTAGCAAATAATAAAAGATCTTCATACGATAAAAGCCCAGACACTCCTTCAAAGTTTCAAGGTTCACAGCTATTACTGAATTCAGATAGATTAGTACTAAACGCTCGATCAAATGAAGTTCTAATATCTAGCCAGGAATCTGTAGGTATTAATTCAAAAACAGTTAATATAGACGGAGAAGATTATATGTGTATAGATGCTGATAAAATCTATATAGGTTCTCGTGCTAGAACAGCAGATGGAAATGCTAAACAACCTGTAATGTTAGGACATCAAGTTGAAACATACCTACAGGATGTGATAGATGTACTAGAAGGAATGGCAAAAGCAATGATGAAAGCAAAAACAGTTAAAGGAGACGCTATACCTCAAATTAATATGAAAGGTGCTTCTTCATTAGGTGCTTTCCAATCACTAAAGAACAGGATAAACCCAAAAGGTAAATCTCTTTTGAAATCAACTAAAACCTTTGTAGAATAATGCCATGTAGTATTCCACCATCGAAACTCGCAGAGTTTATAGCAAAATTTTTAGGTCAACTAGAAGCAAGAGTATATGCACTAGTGTTAAAAGAGGTATCAAAGATACAGCAAAAACTACTTGGTTCTATCTGCCCTCCTGTAGCAGAGATAGAGAAGATATTAAAGGTGAGAGATAATCTATTAAATGCAATTAATGGACTTGAAAAGAAGATTGAACCAGTTAAGAAGTTTGCTGACATATTAGACCCTCCTATTAAAGCAGGGAAAGTGACAGTAACTATATTAGAGATGATAGCCATACCAGGAACAATCGGATTACCTCCAGGACCAAGTGGTGGTGTTATATTTTCAGTATCTGTAGGAGCACAGAATAGATTTGCACAGTTACTTAACCTAGCATGTCAAATAGTTGATATGCTATATAAAGACCAACAAGCAATAAAAGATTTAACAGATCTAGGATTCTCAGGACTAGATCCATTGAAAGCAAAACTGGAGTCAATAGATATTAAACTTTGGTCTTGTGTTGAAAATCTACCACAAGAGGATAAAGATAGAATATTAGCAGGTATAGAAAACTTACCTTCTAATGCAGGATTAACAAATCAGGTAGAAGCTAATACATTTAAGTATTTTAAACCAAACCCAGACGGATTAGGCACTGAATACACTATAAAGATATTAGTAGATAAGAACTCACCAGAATTTGCTCCAAGGAGATATGCAGTAGTAGAAAACGCACAAGGTGTACAGGTATTAAAAGGACCACCATCATTTAGCTCTTCTACGAGAATACTGGTAGACGAAATAAAATTTAGAATTAATAATCAACTTCCATAAACTAACTATTTATATATATGAAACTAGATCAACTACGTAAAATTATTCGCGAAGAAGTGAGATCAGCTGTCAAGGAAGAGTTACAAGAGGTAATGAACGAGGCAGTTAAAGCGGCGAGTAATCCAACATTTACACAGACACCTGCTAAACCTGTTCAAGTAGAACAGAAAGCACCAAGTAAAATGAACCCAGTAATGGGTAAAACAACTTTAGATGAAATGCTTTCAATGACCAGAAAGAACATGACTAATGAAGAATATAAAAATGTATTCTCAGGAACATCAGATATGGTATCACCAGGTCACAGTATGGCATCAAATGTAGCTTCTCAAATGGGAAGAAACAGCGGAGGTGCACCAGGTATAGATATAAACAATCTAGACTTTGTTAAGAAAGCAGGAGAAGTATACAATGCTGCTAATAAGATAAAAAGGTAATATACTATGGCATACGGAGCAAAACGAATTAACCCTATAGACTTAGAAAAAAGGAGAGCGGTAGGCATTACAGTTCCTCTTTCAGGTAAAGCTGTGTTTAATTCTTCGTATGAAACAAAAGATGCTATTAAATCTAACTTAATTAACTTCATACTAACAGGTAAAGGAGAAAGGTACTTTAATCCTGCATTCGGTTCAGGTATACGTAATTTAATATTCGCTAACATTAATAGAGACAATCTAACAAGTTTAGAGCTATTAATACGTGAAGAACTATTAACTTACTTCCCTAATTTAAATATAAAAGAACTCACTTTAACAAGTGCTGTAGATGATAACACAATACTATTCTCTCTTAAGTTTAACATACGAGATACCGAAACAGAGGATGAAATAACAATTAACTTCGAACAATAATGGCTCAAGACGTTAACATAAAATATACAGACAAAGATTTTAATAGCTTAAAATCGCAATTAGTAGACTTAGCTAAGAACTACTTCCCAGACACATACAATGACTTCTCACCAACATCACCAGGTATGATGTTTGTAGAAATGGCAGCATACGTAGGAGATATATTATCATACTATCAAGACTCACAGCTACAGGAAACATATTTACAATATGCACAGGATCCAAGTAACCTTTACACATTGGCATATCAAATGGGATATAGACCAAAGACTACTGCTGCCGCCTCTGTAGAGATAGAATTAAGACAAAGAGTTGCAGCATCTGGATCAGAATATGTTCCTAACTATGCACAAGCATTATCAATAGGAGCTAATAGTGTTGTTTCAAATGGAGTACAGAAGTTTTTAATAGAAGATCAAGTAGATTTTTCTTTCTCTAGCTCTTACGACCCAACAGAAGCACTCGTATACTCAATTGATAATAATTTACCAGCAGAATACGAACTAATCAAAAAAGTGAAAGCTAAGAGTGGGGAGATAATTACTCAGACAGAGACAATAGGTACAGCATCAAAATTCTTGACATTAACAATAGAAGATTCTGATATTATAGGTATTATTGACATTGTAGATAGTAATAACGGTGTATGGAAAGAAGTACCTTTCCTAGGTCAAGAAACAGTCTATAATGATTCTGTTAACGCAGGAGATAATTCAAACAAAGTACCGTATTTGGTATCCACATCGAAAACACCTAATAGGTTTGTTACACGGTTTAATTCAATCGGACAACTACTAATACAGTTCGGAGCCGGTACAGCAACAGATAGTGTGGATGCTTTCTTACCTAACCCGACAAATGTAGGGTCACCAGTACCTATGGAAGGTAAAAACAGAAGTTTACAAGCATATGACCCTTCTAATTTTCTTTACTCAGGTGCTTACGGAAACGCTCCCGCTAATACTACATTAACTATAAGGTACTTAAGAGGAGGTGGTATAGAATCAAATGTAGAAGCTAATACTTTAAACACTATAGAAAGTGTAAACAAGACTGCTGCAGACCTAACATACTCAGATACACTCCTAGTTAATAACCCAAAACCAGCAACCGGCGGTAAAGATGGAGATACTCTAGAAGAGTTAAGACAGAACTCTTTAAAAGCGTTTAACGAACAAGGTAGAATGGTGACTGCTCAAGACTTTGCGTTTAGAGCTATGACAATGCCTTCTCAATATGGTTCAATTGCTAAGACGTATGTTACACAGCAAGAATCAATAGTAGCTGCAGACGCACACAATGATCCAGATAACCCACTAGGGGTAACTTTATATGTACTAGCTTACGATAACCAAAAGAACACAGTTAAATCATCTCCGGAATTAAAATCTAACTTAAGAAGGTATTTAGCTCCATTTATGATGTTAACAGATGGGTTAACCATTAAAGATGCATTTACTATTAATTTAGGAGTTAAGTTCGATATTATTGCACTACCTAATATGAATTCAAGAGAGATATTAAAAGGGTGCACAGATGCTTTAAGAAATCACTTTAATATAGATAATTGGTCAATTAATCAACCGATAAATATATCAGCAATATATACATTACTAGATAGAGTAAAAGGAGTTCAAACAGTACAGAGCATAGAATTAGAAAGCTTATCAGGAGAAGGTTATTCTCTTTACGACTATGACGTTATGGGAGCAATGAAAAATAACATACTTTACCCATCTTTAGATCCAATGATATTTGAAGTCAAATATCCAGATACAGATATAAAAGGTAGAATAACAACTTTATAATATGGCTAAATACAGAATATTCCCAATCCAAGACGCATTCATCTCCACAGAGAGATCCACTGCAAACACAGGACGAGACGAACTATTAGAAGTCGGAGGATACCCTACATCTGATTCAGGGCAAACACTAAGAAGTTTGATCAAATTTGATGAAGCAGAAATAAAGCAGGTATTAGAAGATAAAGCTGGGTTAACTTATCCTTTCGAAACAAACCCATTGCTTATTGGGTTTAAAGCAAAACTTAATTTAGCTTTAAATTATGCAAATGAATTACCTATAAACTACACTTTAAAGGCACATCCATTAGCAGAAACGTGGGATGAAGGAACAGGTAAATTTGGAGATATACCAGTAAATAAAACAGGATGTAGCTGGGTGAATAGATTAGCAGGAGCTAATCATCCCTGGAATACAACTCCACAACAAGTGTCAGTAGGAAACGGTAATGGGTTTGCTGATCCAGAATACATTCTTAACACTACTTCTTCTTTTGTAACTGACTTAACCGGAGGCGGAAGCTGGTACTACACAGCAGGTACAGAGAATAATACACCTTTATCAGGTAGTCAATCATTCAATAAAAACTCATCACATGATATTAATATGGATGTGACAAGAGCAACAGCGTATATGGTGAATGAATATATAGATAACAATGGGTTTATAATTAAAGCAGAAGATTCGATTGAATTTAACGAAACATCTACTATACGGTTAAAGTATTACGGAGAAGATACCAACACAATATACCCACCTTTCCTTGAATTACAATGGAGTGACTACTTACACTCTACAACCTTACAAGAAATAACAACTCCCGATGTAGTAGTATCTGTTAAGAACAATAAAGGTAAGTATGTAGATGAAGGAAAACAGAGATTTAGGTTGCATGTAAGACCGGAGAACCCAGCACGTACATTCACAACAGGTTCTTCATACACAACAAACCATACATTACCTACAGGTTCTTTTTGGGGACTTAGAGATGAAAATACAGAAGAAATGGTATTTGACTACGATCAATACACTAAATTAAGCGCTGACAATACTTCAAACTACTTTGATGTATATATGGATGGTTTACAACCAGAAAGATATTATAGAATACTAATTAAAACAGAAATAGACGGAACAACTACAGTAGTAGATAATAATCAGGTATTTAAGGTAGTAAGAAATGGATAGAAAGGTAGACATTAAAAAAACTGTCTTTAATAGAGATGGGTATAAAAGTACGATAGACAGGAACTTTAAATTCTATAAAGAACCTGAACCTTTGATAGACCCTGATACCGTAGAGGAACTGTTTAGACTTTACGATAAACTTTATATGTTAATTCCAATAGAAGGAGAAAATACATCACACCAGTACTTAGTAGAAAGAAGCTCAGAACTTTACCAAATTGACGCTCAATTAGAAAATATACAGCCCTTATTAGATGAAGTTGCTTCACTAAGAGGTCAAATACTCGACGGTAATAGACGTATATTAGAACTGGAAACTCAATTAGCTAATGGAGGAGAAATTAACTTTGAAGATGCAGAGCAAATGGCTCTACTGAGAGGTCAATTAGATGCTGCCAATTCAGCTATAACAGTATTAGAACAAGCAAATACAATAGCAAATTCAGCTGTAGAACAAGCATCAGCAATGGCAAATGAAGCAGCAGCAAAAGCAGCAGAAGCAGCAGAGAAAGCAGCAGCAGAGAAAGCAGCCCAAGATGCTGCAACCGCTGCCGCAGCAGATACCGGAGAAGTTGATGAGATATACGGAATACTCGGTAATAAGAACGATAGTGTAGGTATAGCTTATAGGTTTATTGTTAAGAATTGGTATACGAGATTTCAATTTCATAGAGGATCATCTTACTTCCGCAATTATGCAAGAAGCTACAGTAGGAAATGGTATTGGTTATTTGGTAAAGATAATAACGACACAGGGTATTATTCAAAAAGGAGACACACTTACAATAATAATTCAAACCGGGAATACCTAATACCTACTAATAAAGACACTGCTAACGATATGACACTTGATTTTATAGTATCAGAATTAACACAAGCAGGGTACAAGGCATCGTCTATAGTAGATGCATTTAAGAAAACTAAGTTCTTTAAAGGAAAAATAACAGCAAGAGTAATAACATATAAAGATCCCGAAAGAGAAGATGAAGTTGGGTACAGATTAAAATAGTAATAAATGGCAAAAGTAACATACACATTACTGGATAGACCTTTAAACTCTATAACTGATAACGAGAAATACTCTGATGCAGATCTAAGTTTAATTGATAACTATGAGATTAATAAACAATATGATTTTGAAAAGAATTATATTGAGTCTCACTTTTACTCTATATATAATACAAAACTACTATCTGTATACGACTATGAGTTACCAACAGAGGTAATAGTTAATAACGAAGACCTTTCAACCAATAGTGTATCCCAACTATCTCTTAAACCACAAGACATAGCTGTTGAATACGGATTTGTACAAACAGACGTTTCTATAGTATTCCATTTTTTAAATGACTTATATACTATAGATAATGCAAAACAATCTTTCTATATACAGGAAATATCACAAGATAGAAAAGAGGTTTTACTTTACTCTGATAAGATTGAAACTAACCAACTTATTAATATCACAGAGGATTTAAAAGAAGGCTTTAAAAATAATCAATATTTTGAAGAACTTTGGTTAAATTGTGGAGATAATGATCTATTCATAGTTACAAATGTTGACGTATATGAACTAGAAGATAAGTTTACAGTAGCACTTAAACTTTACGAACCATTACCAAAGCGATACGGTATAAAAAGTTTTGTACAAGTTGTTGAAAAAGTAAGCGACTCAATAGTAGTACAAGTGGAACCAGAAGTAGAACCTACTATAGCAGTTAAACCTAAACTCAGACCAGCAAATTTTGACGTAAAACTTGAACTACCTAACGCTAACCCTACTCAATACTTTAATTACGACGAACTATTTAGTTATAGTAATTCCAATTCCAATAGAGAACTGTACTCACTGTTAAGTGACAAAAGCGTAGCAGTAAATATAGATCACAGTAACTACGAAGAATTTATACACTTTTCATCTGCAACAGAGAGATTAAAGAACTTTAAATATAAGTTACAGTTAATTGAATCATACCAAACAAGCCTGAATACTATAAACAGTCTAACAGAAACAAATACGATTAACGTAGTAGGAAGTGATGCTAGATACACAAACCTAATAAAAGGGATAGTAGGTAACTTTGACCACTACGAAAGACATTTATACTTTGAAAGTGGGTCCTCTAGCTGGCCAAAAGTAACAACAATAAAGCCTCATAGCAATGTAGCTAGTACGGATATGGAAGCAGTAAACTGGTACAACAGTGAAATCATATCAGCTTCTAATTTTGATGCTCAAAACTACGATGTGTTAGGAAACGCTTTACCTGAGTATATAAGAGACGACAGTGCTAATAACCCAGGAGTCTTATTTACACATATGATAGGTCAACATTTTGATAATCTATGGATATACACAAAAGCAATCACAGATAAGTATAATGCAGATAATAGAACAAATGTTGGAATATCTAAAGACTTAGTAAAAGAGGCAATAAAAAGTCTAGGAGTTAAAATACATAACTCAGAAGAAGGTTCAACAGACTTGTTTAAGTACTTAATAGCAGATTCATACGATAGCGGAAGCCAATTCGAAGTTATAGATACATTTACATCGGTACCGGGAGTTGCTACAGATGAACAACCGGTATCAAGAAAAGAATATGAAACAGAAGTATATAAAAGAATTTACCATAATATACCTCTTCTGACAAAAGCAAAGGGTACTCAAAGAGGTCTTAGAGCATTAATAAACTGCTTCGGTATACCTTCTGAATTCTTAAAAATTAAACAGTACGGAGGTAAGAGTATAGGAGAAGACAAGTTCTTTAATTATGACAAACACACTACTGATAATGTAGAAAAGGTACGAGTAGAGACAAGAGAAAGTGGATCAGTTAATACGACATTAAATGAAGATGTATCTATACAGAAATCAGAAAATATATTAACACAGGATATACATAGAGTAGAGGTAGGATTCTCACCAACAGACTCTATAGATGAATACATACTATCACAAGTAGCATCAGACTTTAGTATAGATCAATACCTAGGAGATCCAAGAAACGAAAATAAACTTGAATATAGCGGGTTAGTAGAACAGGAAAGAAGAACTATTGGTTCACTTGAAAGATATCAATTGAACGATTTTGTAAGAATATTAAAGTTCTACGACAATACACTATTTAAAATGATAAAAGATTTCCTTCCAGCAAGAACAACTGCTGATACTGGAATAATTATCAAACCCGGACTATTAAGTAAATCAAAGACTAAAGCACCTGAAATGTCAGGTATACAACTTGATCATGAAGGTCTTATAGATACAGCTTTTATTGAAGGATATGACGCAGGGGCTTTCGACACTGCTTTATTTTCTAAAATTAAAAAATACCAAAAAGAAATAACCAGTAAATGGTCACCAGGTAAAGTAGGTGGTGCAAGTAACCTAACATTTAAACTTAATATAACAACAACAGAACCAACAGGTAATCGAGGAGAAATAGTAGTAGTAGGTAATAGACTAATTCACCCCGACGGAACAGAGTATAAGTTTCTAGATAAAGGTTATAACATCTTTACAAACCTTGAAAGTACTACTAATGTACATCGTAGAGTATTCTTGATGCACACTGTTCAAAATGCAGTACAAAGATTTCCAACACTATCAACCTTAACACATACCAGCTCTCACCCTAATATAGTAGTAGTAGAGTACGTTAATAACGAATGGTACGCTATAGATAACGACTCTACACAAGCAATATTCACCCCACTTTCTAGCGACTTAATAATCGCCTCTGTAGGTATGACACCTAATGCAGGACAGATAGATGAATTTCACAGCTTTATGAAATCTTTCGGAGAGTTTAAACCAGATATAAAAAGTACTATCTACAGTGAAGACATAGAAACAAAAACAGGAAAAGTACTTAGATTAATTGAAGATGAATCTCCAAAGTATAATGGAGAATTAAGCGGTAGTGTAATAGAGGTAACCGACGGAGAATTGAATAATCTTAATAATTTTAAGATAGTAGATGCTCCACTTCTTAAATACAATATTACAACAGTAGAATCAACATTCTCAGGAACCGCAACAAGTCTACAACTAAACCCAAACAGTCAATCATCTGCAGCATCAGCCTGCTCTCTATCCGGACTCACCGCCACCACTACTTACTACCATGATGCACTTACAGCAATACCTGGAGTTAACGGTGTAGTATACCTCGATATTAATGCAAACGCATTACTAGACGGTCAAAGCCAATATTATAGACATGCTCAATCTGGTAACGCAATACAGATAAACACCGATGGAACCGTTCAATCTATAACACCATGTAGTAATTTTGACAGTACTGCTCCAACTGTACCAGATACAGCATTTACAGTAAAATACGCAAACAACCAAAATAAGACTGCAGTTCCAATAGTAATACAAAATGCAGAAGTAGGAAGCACTGCTAATATCACTGCTTCACTAGGTGCTAATGAAGTCTTAAAAGAGCTCACAATAACAAATAACACTTCTCAAAACACAACTTTAGACTTATCAACCATACCAGATACAACAACAGGTCAACAAATAGCATTGAGTGTTAAACTAACAGATAATGCCGGAAACCAGAGCAGCGAAGCAAACACTTCTACTACACCAGGTTCTTTTCTAAAAACAATTACAAAAGATACACAAGCAGTATCAGGTCACAGTATTGAGTTTGTAAGTAGCTATATGGGTAGTACACCTATTTCATCGACTAGTCACCCCGTCTTCTTTATGAAAGTAAGCGGTCTACCTACAACAGAACAACTATCATATACTGCAACATTAAATTCAACAGGAGGTGGAAATACTGTATATAAATCCGGTACAAATTTAAATGATTTTGACAGCAGTACTAACTCAGGAAATAATTATGGAGATTTGGTAACATTTCAATCACAACATAATTTTAATAGTGGAACAGTCTCAGTAGTCTTAATAGTAACAGACTCGTCAGGAAACCAATCTTTAAGCGTTTCAGACTCTGTAGTGTTTAATTCAAGCTACGCAACAATGACTCCCTCCTCAGTTAATCAAAGCGGTAATGCCGGCAATGGTACATTATCTATATCATCAAACACAAACTGGAACCTTTACGAAAATGCATCCTGGTTATCCCTCTCTAGCGGTACAGGATCAGGTAACGCATCAAGAATTTGGTATGCTTCAGCAAATAATACTACTAGCACTAGATACGCTACCATTTCACTACGTATAGGATCAACAGTAAAAGACACTATCTCTATTGTACAACAACCTAGCTATAACTGTATAGATCCTGAAACAGATATTACATTAGAACAAGGAAAGACTAAAAAAGCAAAGGATATAAAAACAGGAGATGTAGTTAGAACAAAACATGAAACTACCTTAGAACTTCTAAGCTGTATAGTAACTAGAGCACAGCTACAAGATACAAGTAAAAGAGTCAGAATAGTGTATAGCGACAGAGAATTAATTTGTAGCCCAGGTCACAGAGTGTATGTAGATAATAAGTCAGAATTTATAGCGGCAGATTCTTTAGAAGTAGGAGACATAACAACAGGTTACGAGATTTTAGGAGTTGAAGAAGTAGAAGATGGCCCGGTAGTTAAGTTAACAGTTGAAAAAGCTCATACATACATAAGTAATGGAATACTGTCTCACAACGTTAAAAATTATATGTCCCAACCATAAATTAGATATTTATATAAAAAATAAATTATGCCAAGTCAAGGAGTCTTTTCAAATACTGCCCCAGCAAATGGAGAAATTAGAGTATTCGTACAAACAGATAGCGGAACAGGATTTGTTACAGTTAAATCTCTAACAATCTCAGACGTAGATCTTGAAGGTACTAGAATAGTTCCATCTCTAAGTGAGGTAAATAAAATACTGCTCCCTATTTCCAGCAGCGGGGAAAATACAACTTTAAATATAGTAGATATTAGCGATAAGACTGGGTACTTTTTTCTTAATAATCAAGATACCGTAATCAATAACAGTGTAAGCACTACCAACTCAGAAATAGCTGTAGACCCGTTTTTAATAGAACCGTTCTTTAATAACCAATATAATGCATTAATTAGTAATGCAGAAAATACAAGAACTAATAGAATTAGGTATGATGTAGATAGAGTAAGCGGAGGAATACAGCCTGACAACTTTGACGCATTACTAGGTAATCCACAGGTAGATTTAACATTATTTCACCAAGAAGGATCCTCAGCATTCAGAAAAGAATTCGGATATCAAATAAGCAACCAACCCGCACTATCCGTAATAAACACAATAACCTCACCAGTAAGGTCTTTAAATAGACAAGGAGGAGCAAGTATTGTATTTACATTAGCTAACTTGGATAATACCTTTGACACACCGGTTCCATCCGTAATCAGAATAGAACCATCGTTCTATCAAAACCCCAACAACAATGCAAGGTTTACAGCACAGTTACTGTTAGAAATTTTTCACACCTCTAATACTTCCGGAACTCCAAACGTTACAAAAACCCTACTAACACAGACTTACAACTCAGGAGTAGTTGAAACCATAAAATCAAATACACCAGTCAACGAAACGTTTGCAACATCTACAGATGATCTACATGTAAGGTTAAAACAGAAAGTAGTACATAATAATTCAAGTGGAGAACCTTTAATCTTCATCGGAACCTTTTTTGGAGAACTAGATAGATTTTTAACACTGTCAGCTGTTAGAGGTATTCAAGAACCCTACGCGCAACCCGCATCTGTTCAGGATTCAAATTATACAGATACTGGTTTAATCAACGCTAGGTACAATGGAACAAAAACCTCCGAAGCAGATTTTAGTGGTATATCCCCTGCAATTGCCGGAATGACAATAGAGGCAGCACTTTACCCTTTTAGCGGAGTAACAGCAGAGTTAGAAAAAATATGTAATATTCCATTAGCAGAGAGAGATATGCAGAACCTACTGTTTGACGGAAAAGGAACTCAACCTACTCTCGGAGAGGGGTTAGTAGGAACAGTTGCATCTCCTGATACACTGTCTAATGCAACTACAGACAATACTTTTCGGTTAAACCCTGTACCGGGTACATTGGTAACACCAGGAGACATCTTGGTATTAGGTTCAGGTGAAAAAGTACAGGTACTCAACGTGAATCATAATAGAAAACAAATTAACCCTTTTAATCAAGAATTAATACTATACAGTAAGTACATAAGGGTAACAGTAGAAAGAGGGTACGACAGTACAACAGTAGCTGCGCAAGCTGCAGGAACACAGATAAGAAGAATTGGAGGATCAAGACTATACACCTCAACTGCTAATAGAATAAAACCAATAGGAAGACATTTAGTATGGCTAAAAGAAACTAATTCAATAATTTCAACAAATGATAAAGGCTTTGTAGATTCAATTAAAACTGAATGTGCTGTTTCTGCACAATCATCGTCATCATCGGATTCTTCTTCATCATCAGCGTAGAATATTAAAAAGCTACATATTTATAATATATATAAAAGTTAGAACATGGGATACCTAAACAACTCAGTCGTCACAGTAGACGCAATATTAACAAAGAAAGGACGCGAACTACTCGCTCGAGGAGATGGTTCTTTTAGAATTACTCAATTTGCATTATCAGATGATGAGATAGATTACACTCTATACAATACCGCTCATCCATCAGGTTCAGCTTTCTTTGGAGAAGCTATAGAAAATATGCCACTTCTAGAAGCATTCCCAGATGAAAATCAAGTAATGAAATATAAGCTTGCTACATTACCTAGAGGAACAGCTAAGCTACCAATACTGGAAGCAGGTTTTGCATCTATTACATTAAAACAAGGTGCCTCTCTTACTATCACACCACAAACCCTTAACTATCTAGGAGCTACTCAAGCATATGAAACTAACGGGTATAGTGCAACAATAGCAGATGTACGTTTACTTTCAAACTTTACCGGGGTAGGTATAACATCATCAGAAGCAGATAGACTTAATTCAAATACTACACTTGGTACTAATGTATCAAAAGCAGTAATAGGTACATCTATTAATATTACTGGTACAACAATAAACACTCTGTATGGATCTAACGCAACATCACTTACAAGTACGGTTACTATAATCGGTAGAGATAGTGGAGCAAGAGTTACTATTCCAATTACAATAACGAAAACAACTTAATAAGATATGTCATTTAAAAAATTCGATAATGAAGACGTAATAGTAAGTGCAGACTCTGTATCATCTACAGTATGGTCTACAGACACTTATGAATTAGATAGCTTTGAAACATCATCAACTCAAGAAGCAGCAACAAGCGGTGATTATTATTTAAATGTATATCAAACATCATCAGACTCTACAGCAGCAGCAGTACAGTACTCTATAGCATATGGTTCAGAAGATGGGTTAGGAGCTACAGCATATAATACAAACGTAGCTGGAAAATCACCAACATCAACAATATATGGACAGTTTAGATCATTAGTATTAGGGGATGAAGAATCTACTTTCTTATACGGAGGTAACACAGGTACAAAAGGTTTATTTGCTATTTCAATAAACAGAGCAAGGTATAAAGAAAAACTACTACCGGGTACATTTAATCTTAAATTAGAAGGTAGTACCGAAACTCTTGAACTTACAGACGACAGCGGATTGAGCTCAACTGTAACATATAACGATGTCGGAAGAGTCTATGAGGTAATTTCAGGATCAAATGGAGTATCATATGACCTAGGTACAGGATACACTGCCCAGTCTGGGTATATAGCTTCTTTCGGTAAATTTTTACCTGACGTAGGTATAATTCTTTTAAATGTACAAGCATTGCAGGAATACATCGGCGCAGGCTTTGAAATTAAATCTGGATCTGCAGATGAAAATGGATTTAATAATAGACTACTACACCAAGCAATTGAAAGAGGAGGAAGTTTTAAACTAAACTCAGAAGAGACAATATCTTCAAATTATGTATTTGTAAGAGTACGAAATAGCGAATTTAACTATTCATCTAACCCTTCTAATATAACAGGTTCAGGGGAGATAAGACATAATTCAATGGTTAATAACCCACAAGCTTATGTAACATCGGTAGGATTATATAATGATAACAATGATCTATTAGGAGTAGCTAAATTATCAAAACCTTTATTAAAGGACTTTACTAAGGAAGCTCTAATACGAATCAAACTTGACTATTAATGAATGAGTGCTTACAAAAAACTAAACAAAGAAGATTCATTTCTAACCTCCTATATTGCTCATAAGAGCTTTACAATATCGGGGAGTCAACATGATGAATACGGAGTTGAAACATACATAGGCATTTCAGGATCAACACAATTTTTCCCTGATACAGCAGATAAAAGATTAATAGGCACAGATAGAGAACACTACACCCAACTAATTTACAATAGTATTAACCATTTATACTACTCAGGCTTTGAAAACGGAAGCCCTGTTAGTAGTTCAAATGAAATGTCAGGCTCAGCATACGAGAATTACCTACAGAGCTCCTATACACAAAATCAAAGAAGAGCAGAATCTGAATTTACCGTTATATCTATACCTCAAAACCTCTACGGAACAAACATAAAACCAGGTAGTATTCGAATTGAACCAGATGTATCAGGTCCAGGATCTAATTACGTATATAATTCATCTGATAATTTAGAAGACGATGAATATGGATTTGTATCAGAAAGCTACAATGAAGAAATAGATACACTGTATGGAGCTGCAGAAGAATTACAAGATGGGGAATATGTAGTTAATGAAGGAGAATATATAAATGAAACCGAACAGGAATTTGTAGTAGCAGGATTTGATGATTGGAAAACCACCTTAGTAGACGATAAGAACGGAAACCTAATACTATCAGCATCTTCTCCACAGAGAATAGTCGGAAACATTATCTACTCTCATGGTTTAATGGTAATAACTAATCCTGCAGTAGGTAACTACTATGCTAATTACTTCTCAGGAAGTATTGCTTGGCAATCATCACAACCTATTTATACGTATAACTATCATTGCCCGGTAGGAGAGAGTGAATTTAACAATACACTACATCCAACCAGTGTAGCGGATTTAGATGGTACTATAAAAGCAGAACTTACAGGAAGTCATTTTAAGCCGTACTTCACTACTGTAGGTCTATATAACGATGCAAACGAACTAATCGCTGTAGCTAAAATGGGCCAACCAGTACCTGTATCAAATAACAATGAAACAACAGTAGTAGTAAAATTAGATATTTAACCATGGCAATAACACTAAGATCCAATAAAGGAACAGCATTAACATACGACGAATTAGACGTTAACTTTAGCTCAGTATTTTACTCAGCTTCTCTTTCCTCTGATTTATCAAACTTAAGCTTACATTATACAGGAAGTGCAGTACAAGCTGCTAGTACAATTAATATACCTCTTAACCCTTATACTGGTTCTCAACCCGAAGTAGCAGGGAACGTAGGAGAATTGCAATTTAAACTAAACCCTACACAATTTGGAGGAGCTTCAGCAATAAACTATGATAACTCAACAGGAGTAGACGCTTTAGTAGTAGGAGCAACAACAGCAGCATCAGGAGAAAAAATTAGAGTAGAAGGTGGAGATGTATATTTGAGAGATGGATCTGACTTTAAGATAGGGACCGATGCCGCAAACGCAAGCATAACGTATGGTGGTACCACTAAAGATCTAACCATAAGGAATAACTACTTAGATAACAACGCAAATATAGAAATATATAACAACGCTAACCAGCTATTAACTATAACTGGAGACGGTAAAGTATTACATAGAGGTGCCCCTAATAACCTCGGGGATTTTGTTATCAGCGGTAGTATAATATTTGGTAAAGACCACGGTAACAATTATAGATCAAAACTATTTACATGGGACTCAGGTAACACTAGAATCGAGAATAATGTTGGTGCTAACCTACTGACAGGTAACGAACGTGGTATTATATTAGAAGGTCCTCATAATGCTCATATAATTATGGGTTTACAGTCTACCACAGGAGACGAATCATTCAGTATCATATCAGCTCCACCATCCGCATCAGCAGAACCTACATATAAGAAAATGGTAGCTTATTTTGCTGCAGATGGAAATGTAGGAATAGGAACATCAGCAGTCATTGCAGGAAATGTACTTACCGTCAAAGGGAAAATCACAGGATCAGACGATATTAATATAAACGGAAAAGCAACATTTGCAGGAGATATCTCAGGAAGCGGAGAACTATATGTAAGTGAAAGTGCAACAATATCTGGTTCATTAAAAGTTAATACAATTGCAGACGCTTCAGATGCTACAAACTACAACTTCTTAGTACAGCAAAATAACAGTGTAGTAAAGCAAGTAAATGCAGCACCAATACCTCAAGGAGGAATAATAATGTGGTCAGGAGCTATAGGAGATATACCTGATAACTGGACACTTTGTAATGGTAACAACGGTAATACTGTAAATGGATTAACCATACCAGATTTAAGGAATAAATTTATTGTAGCTAGTAATAATACAACAGGAACACCAACCACAACAATAAGCGGAAGTGCAGTATCAACAGGAGGTAATACCAATCACAATCATTTTGGTTCTACTCAAGCGCATAGCTTAACAACATCACAAATGCCCAACCATACTCACGGATATAAAGATTCTTACTATATAGAATATAACAACCCAGGCACAGGACAAAACGGAGCAATAGGTGGAGTAGATAATGTAGGTCCGACAAAGTACAAAGGAAGTGGAGACAGTGATACTGATAATAAATTTGTATACTGGAGATCTGGGACTACTTTATCTAAAGGAAATAGCACAGGACACGATCACGATATAACAACTTCATACCACGTTCCATCATTCTATGCATTAGCTTATATTATGTATACTGGCTAATTTGAGAATTAGAGCGTATTTATAATAAAGGGAATGTACTATGGGTTTAACATTTAGAGACGAGAAAGGAGCACCTCTAACACACGAAGAATTAGATGAAAATTTTAGATCATTCTTCTACACAGCATCCTTCGCTGAAAATCAATTAATTCTTCAAAGGAAAGACGGAACAACTGCGACTGTACCTATTGGTGGAGAAGCATTTGCTGATTTCCAAGAAAATGGAGGATCAATCGGAGACGTATATATAGCTGACAGCCAGATAACTGGTAGTAAAATGATAATCGACCTGTTTAACGGGCAATTCTACGATAAGAATAAAGCTATGAATTCAGATGGAGGAAATCTATCCTCTGATGAATGGTATATAGACTTTGATCCAGCAGTAACTGCTCCATATTACGTACATTTTGGATCTAACTTTGCTATCTCCTCAAGTGGTTTATTACATGCCTCAGATGCGGTAATTTCTGGAAATATAACAGCAAATTCTGGACAGATAGGAGGGTTTAGTATCACACCTAATGCTATACATGGACCAGAAACTTTAGGTATTCCCTCTTTCTTTATATCTGGAGCTGCAGGACCAACAGACCATTTTATCTCTGCTTCAAACTTTAGTTTAAAAGGTAACGGAGATATAACAGGATCAGCAGTAATGTTCTCCGGAGGTAAAATTGCTGGATGGGAAATAACCAATACACAGATAAAAAAATCTACTAACGTAGTAATAGATGCAAATGCAGGCAGTATAACTTTCAATGATAGTACTTTCGGTAATAAAGGTATTCAATTAGAGTACAACGAAGGTGCACCTAGGTTTTATGTAGGAGATGCAACAAGTAGTTTTGTAAAGTTTGATGGAAGTAACGTAAGCTTATCAACTTCACTATTAGAAATCTCAGCATCTAATATAGAAATATCTTCTACAGAAGCATCTATGTCTCTGGGAGGCGGTAGTGTAAAGTTACTAGGAGCAACCTCTGCTATTGAAGTAGGAGAAACAAATGTACTTAAGATATCAGGTAGCGCATTAGATGCAATGATAGTTGCAGGTGCAAAAACGGGCTTTGGAACAGATGATGCCGGTGTAATAATGGGTATGGATAACACTGTACCGACATTGGATCTAACTAAGGATGCTAATAACTATGTTAGGTTTAACACAACCACTGGTGTTGATATTAAGACAGATACTTTTAAGTTAGACACGACTTATTTTAATATTGATACAACCACTCAAAGGTTAAATATATTCGATACTGCTTCTGCAGAAATAATAAGACTAGGAGAAATATCAGATGCAGCGGATGACCTCTACGGTATAAAGATATTTAACGGAGCAGGAACAGATAGTGCTAATACCATAGCAATGTTTGGTCAACAGGGTAATAAGATTGGAGGATGGGAAGTAACTGACTCTCAGATTAGAACAATACCTACAGCAGGCTTCGGAGAAAACTACGGTGAAGACGAGACAGGACTAATAATACATTCAAGCGGAAAACTAGAATCATCTAATTTTGTTTCCAATCTAAAAGGTTGGAGAATAGACACAATTGGAAACGGTTCAGCGGAGTTTGAGAATATGCGAATTAGAGGAACCTTAAGCACTACAGTCTTTGAAAAAGAAACTGTTAACGTAGTTGGTGGACAATTAATGGTCGCTAACGCTACTACAATACAGCCTCTGAAAGATGAAGACGGTGTAATCTTAGCAGGGTCTTCATCATATGCAGCAAATGATGTAACATTCTCAGTAGCTAATACTTCAGGTTTTACTGAAGGAGAGATACTTAAAATTAAATCAGTCAACGATGCTGGCTTCAGCGTAGAGTATGTATACGTATCTGGTTCAAAAAGATACTCAGAAGATTCATCCATAACAGGAAACACAGGTTCAATAGATCCAGACGGTTTAGCAGGAGAGTTACATGTAGAGAGAGCATACGGAGGTACTCCAGCAGTATCAGCATCTATTACAACTTTATCAGGAGATATATCTACAACAGGAGAGACTGCTATTAATGTAGCTGACTCATCTGGTCTTGGAGTTCAGAATATTATTAAAATAGGAAGTGAAAGGTTAAAAATAACAGCAATTAACAGTAATGTTTTAACCGTTATTAGAGACTACCATGATACAGATGCAGATTCTCATGTTAATGGAGATACAGTTTTCTTAATAGACTTAGATGCAGAATTCTTATCAGGATTAGTTTCAACAGCAAAACCATATAATGAAGGACAGGTACTAGTCTCCACAGGAGTTTTTAACCCATCACAGGATATATCATCTGGGTATATAATGATGAATGCTAATCCTAGAGACGTTTCTACTCCGTATATGGATATTGTAGAAAGAACAGGATCAGGAGCATATGATTTACAATTAAGATCTAGACTAGGAGACCTTTCAGGATTAGCCTCAGGATACCTATACGGTAATAATGAACCAGGTTTCGGATTGTATACTGAAAATGGTTTCTTTAGAGGAGCAATAACAGCAGAAACAGGTTCTATAGCAGGTCAACTTCATGTAGCAACAGTAGCAGGAGGTTTAGAGACAGGTCAAAAAGTAACTATCGGTAGAGATGTTTCAGGTACCAATGATGGTATATATATTAATAATAACAACTACTGGTATACAGACGGCGGATGGAAAGTAGGAGGCGCTAGTAACTTCATATCATTAGATAATTTTACAGATGGTAATTTAGTTATTAATACTGAAACATTTGCTTTAGATACTACTACTTTTATAATTTCAAGTTCACTAAATAAAGGAACCTTAGCAGCAGGTGCAGAAGCAAGTGGTATAACAAGCACTGCTGGGACAGGAGTGTACTTAGATGGTTACGGTAAGTTTAGGGTAGGAACAGGCACAACAGGAGCAAATTATATATACTGGGATGGAGAAACATTAAATGTAAAAGGTAATATAGATATAACCGGAGGTAGTGGTGTAAACACTGAAGAACTTAATTCAGCAACCAGCTCACTATCAGGATCTCTTGGAACAGAAATCTCAGCATCAGACGCAGCATATTCAGCATCAGTTGAGAATACTACAAATACTTTAGATGGAAAAATCTTTACAGATAGTGCAGGTAGAGCAGTAAGACCACCAACAGCATCAGCTGAAGGACTTTACTTAGCTTCTACGAACTTAGGGTTCTATAAAGATGGAGAATGGAAAACCTATATGGATAACCAGGGGGATTTCTTCTTAACAGGTTCCGAAGGTAATAAACTAGCATGGGATTCATCAACCGGTACTTTAGAGATAGCAGGAGCAATAAACATAACATCAGGAAACGCAGCTACTCAAGACTATGCTTCAACACAGGCATCAGCAAGTGCAGCAGCAGCAGAATCAGCTTCATTAGCAATAATATCACAAGTCTCTGCTTCTCTTTCAGGATCAATTAGCTCATCAACAGCTACATTACAATCAGGCCTAGACTCTGCAAACTTAGTACTGTCAGGTAAATCAGCTATATTTAGACAAGCCGAAGCACCTTATACCGCATCAGGAACAATAGGAGATATGTGGATAGACAGTGACGAAGGAAACGCTGTTAAAATCTGGTCAGGAGACGAAACAGGTTGGGCTACAACCCCAGATGAGACCTACAATCAAATGAGTCAAATATCAGGAGCTATAGGTAATGTATCTTTAGATATATTTACAGACTCATCCGGTAGAATAGTAAGAACACCAGATACATCATCTGCAGGGTTATACTTAGGAGATGAAGCATTAGGATTTTATTCCGAAAGTGAATGGAAGACGTATATGGCTAACAATGGTAACTTCTACTTAACAGGAAGTGATGGAGGAGAATTTTTAACTTGGGATGGAGGAACATTAAAAATCTCAGGAGAAATAAACGTAGTAGCAGGAAATGCAGCAACAACAAATGATGTAGAAACAGCACAATCAGCATCAGAGACCTTTGCATCCGCATCCGCAGCAGCAGCAGCAGATAGCGGAGATGAAGCAGCAGCAGCAGCTTACTCCGCCTCATTAAGTGCTTCACAAGCTTATTCTGATATAGCCTCAGGATCTCTTGCCGCAGATATATCACAATCGATCGTAAACACTTCTGCATCATTTGCTACACAAGCACAGACAAACGCATCACTTTCTTTAGTTCAAGAGGGATTAAATTCTATATTTAGACAAGATAACGCTCCTGCTACTGAAAGTAGACTTGACGGTGATATGTGGATAGACTCAGATGATGGAAATGCAATACATATTTATAGCGCAAGCCAATGGATAGCAGCTTCAGATACTACCTACGATCAATCTCAACTTATAACAGACTCTGTTGGAACAGCATCGTTAAATACATTTACTGATTCATCAGGTAGAATAGTGAGACCTACAAATCCTAACTTAGAAGGATTATATACAGGTCCTACAGCAATGGGATACTACTCCGGAAGCGCTTTCCAAACTTTTATGGCAGATAATGGTAACTTCTTCCTCACAGGTAGTGAAACAAATTACCTAAAATGGGATGGAGGAGCATTAGTTATATCAGGTGAAGTAAATATACTTGGAGGAAATGCAGCAACTCAAGACTACGTTACAGGGAGTGTAGATTCTGCTAGTGCAGATTTAACAGAAGCACAACAATCAGCATCTGCAGAGAGTAATGCATCCGCTTCTGCAGCAAACGATGCCGCAACCGCCGCCTCCCAAGCAGCACTACTAGCAGCACAATCAGCATCAGCAGCACTATCAAGAGCAGTAGATGTAGATGGTAAAATAACATATAACCCTACACCTCCTGGAGATGGTTACGGATTATTCTATAACGCAGACAGATTAGGATTCTATAACGCAGGATCTTGGAAAACATATATGTCTGGAAGTGGGGAATTCTTTTTAACAGGAAGTAGCAATAGTGGATTAGCATGGACTGATGATGAATTAACAGTAGATGGTACGATAATTGCTAGAGCAGGAGAAATTGGAGGAATAACTTTAGAAGATTCAAAACTATATAATGGAGAAGGAACACATAGTGATGCAGATACTGGATTCTATTTAGACTCATCAAGTAACTTTTCATTAGGAAATAAATTAATATGGAATGCATCAACTTCAGAACTTACAATTAATGGAGAAGTAAACGTAACAAATACTGATGATTTTGCATCACAAGATGAATTTGAAGCAGAACAATCAGCCTCAGCACTTTCATTCTTAGAAGCATACGCGAGTGCCTCAGCAGCAAAAGATGCAGCAGAAAGCGCATCACTAGAAGCATCCTCATCTGCATCAGCAGCACAGACAGCTGCACAAAACACAGCAGCAGCAGCCCTAAACACAGCAACAGGGTCATTACAGACTTATGCTGACGGAGCAGTAACTGCAATAACAGGCTCAATACTCACTGCATCACTAGACGCAGCAGCAGCACAAACAACTGCTAATGAAGCAACCGCTTCTGCAGAAAGCGCATCACTAGAAGCATCAGCATCCGCATCCGATGCTCAAACAAACGCTCAAAACTTTGCTACTACAGCAAGTAATAATGCTCAATCAAATGCACAAACCTTTGCAACTGGAGCAGTAACCGCAATAACTGGTTCAATAACATCTGCACAGCAAACAGCAGACAATGCTGCCGAAAGTGCATCAATAGCAAAACAACTAGCAGATGCAGCAACAGGTTCAATAGAAACAGTCATCGCAGCAACCAGTTCGATGGTCAACCCAACTACGTATAGTTTTGGACCAGATGCACAGATGTCACTCGCATCTCTACCATCAACCCCAACAACAGCAGGACTGTATTCAAGCTATGATGCATTTGGATTTCATGATGGAAGTAAGTTCTTAACTTTCATGTCTTCATCTGGACTATTTATGCTATCAGGTTCTGGAGATGACGGCTTAGTATGGAACGGTCAGAGTTTATCAATAGGTAATCCTGGAGTAGGCCCTTCTTTTGAGTATAACTTTAGCGGTTCCTTAAGTACTGATCTATTTGATTCAAGTATAACAACAACTACTAGTTATGACTCACCTGTATTTGGAAATGAGTTTAATAATGATGCCGATGGGTGGGATGAAGGATTTCATACAAAAGCTTTATTCGATAGAAAAGATGGTGGAATATTTGAATGGGATATAGTAGTATCCGATTCCGACCCTAGAACTATGATAGGAGTATATGAAGAGTCTCCTAGTTCATACTCTTATGCAAAATTAAGTCACGCTTTCTACTTACATAATCGGAGAATATATATTTACGAAGCTGGTACCGGCAGAGGTACCTTAATATCTAGTGCCTGGGTAAGTGGAACCCCTACCTTATTCAGATTAAGTTTACAACTAAAACCAAAAGGAGCTGTATATAAAGTATTTAAGAACGGTGACTTTACTGCACCATATGTAACATACGATTCACAAACACTCACAAATTCTGATGGAACTGACATTACAGTAAGTAATAGATATGTTAGACCAGGAGCAGCTATATTTAGGCAAAGTACATCTAGTAACCTTCTATTTAGTAGAATGACAGGAGGTAAGTCTCTTGGAATGTCAACAAGAATATCAGGTAACGGTATACAGACAGGAGGAATACAATCAACCAACTGGGGAACAGCAAATGGATCCCGATTAGATTTAGATGCAGGAACTTTTAAATTAGGAGGATCAGCAGCACCTAAATTAAGTTGGGATGGAACATCTTTAGACGTAATAGGAAATATTCAAGTAACTAATCCAGATACTTTTGCTACACCATCTACTAAAAATAAATCTGATTATAATATAATATTAGTATCAACTGGTAGTGCATCTACAATAAATAGCCCGTACACTCTAGCGTATATTTCTGAATCATTAGGGTATACTGGAGGAAACGGAACCTCTTGGTTCTACGATGACAACGGTCATTACAGCGGTAATACCAACCCAGCAAACATAGACGGCTTTGATACAGTAGATTACGATCTATATGTATTTGATGAAAGGAACTGGGGATTAAATGGTAATGAAATACAACTTGCACTTAACTTATTTGATTTAGGTAAATCAGTACTAGTAGTAGGTAATGATACCGGCACTGCTAACCCAGCAGCTACAGGTTCATATAATACCGAATGGCCAATTAAAACAGCACCAGGGGTTAGCGGCACTGGATGGATGAGAGGTCGTTCAGCAGCAGGACAAGGTTTACCATCAGCACATCCTATATTAGCAGGAATTCCATCCAGCAGTGATGTAACACTTAATGCTTCTTCAGATGCTGGAAACACTATTACACATCTTAAAAAAGCTCCCGGAGGAGGTACAATAGTTCATCCATTTACCTTGAAAGGTTCATCAACAACTGTGGATTTAACCAACGAGGTATACATAGCAAACGGATCAGGTGAAGGAATAAATAGTTTTATAGCAACTAACCCAAGAGGTGGAAGATTAGTAAACGTAAACGCGTACGGTATAAATGAAATTAATTTAATACCATCCGCTTCTAAGAACTTAACTAATTTCCTTCTTAGAACTGACCCTGCTATAGAAGCACATTATATGCAAGTTACCTCTATTACAGGTGAAATGGTAACAACTGGTAAGATAGAATCAACCAATTACAACTACATATCAGGAACCTATTCATCAGAGGGAACACAGTTTAATCTAGATACAGGAAATTTAATAAGTGAGCAGTTTTCTATCATAGACGGAGATGCTAACTTTTCAGGAACAGTAAGTATTGGAAATACAGATTTAACTGAAGATAATACATTAAATTCAAACACCACAGCAACAAACGTTGGGTTAGGGAACGTAAGTAATATAACAACCGGAACTATGCGAGCTACAGCAGCAGCAACAGCTGGTACAATAGCAGGATGGAATATTAGTAACTACAATATTAACTCCGGTAACACTGCTAATACAACTCAAAACCCTAGCGGGTACCTATCTGCAAACGGCGGTATAGTAATGAATTACCAAGGGTCTATCCACTCACCTAATTTCTATATCAACAGTAACGGTGAAGCAGCATTTAGAGGTTCATTACAAGTGGGTAATACAACATTATCAGAAGCTAACACCCTAAACGAAAACGTAACTATCTCAGAACTATTCCACCATACAGGGTCAACATCTATACCTACTTACACAGATGCAGATGGTAGTCTTGAATACGATTTTGAATCTGATAAAGAAGGAATTGCTAAGATAAAGCTCGTAATTCAAGATGCAGAAGGATCAGGAATTTTCACAGGAGCAGAGACACTACCAAGTCAGGTTATAAAATCCGGAGATGGATGGTTTAAAGGTAAAGCTTCAGGACAAACTGCATACCCAACACTTACTCTAGATCAAGTAGATAGAAAAGGAGGAACCAGAGCTACTAGGATACAAACAACTGTTGCAGGTCAATATGTTGCTTCAAATGGAGTTGACTCAAGTGTAGAAGGAGAACCATTTTTAATATCAGGATGGTTTAAGGGAACTGGTCAACTAAGAATGCGAGGACAACAACTCGGTAATACTTACACAAACTTTGCTACTAAAAATATAACATTAACAGATGTCTGGACCTACTATGAAGTAGCTGGGTCTAAACCTCAAGATAGCTTACCTGTAAGAATGGTAATATCTGAAATCTCAGGGCGTTTTGATGCATATGTATTTGAACCATCAATTAAAAGAGAACCTAACTACACAGGTATACAAGCAACAGTAAACGGTAGACGACTACGAACCAGATTAAGTAGATTTGATGTAGGAGGATCAGATAATACTGTAAATACTTACTTCGATAACATTAAAGTAAACCAGGGAGATAATACTATACAGATCTTCTCAACCAGTAATGATGGAGGTACTTTAAAGGAAATAGAAGTTACATACATAGCAACAGAGGATATAACATCAGGAACAGCAGGAGGATGGACCATTGATCAAGACGCTATATTCTCAGGCACTAAAACAGTAACAAACGGCTTTGCAGAATATGGATTAACCTTAAATTCAGCAGGAAGTATACATGCTAAAGAATTCTTTATTAATACTGAAGGATCAGCATCATTTAAGGGTATAGTAACAGCAGCCGGTGTAACAGGTAGTTTAATTAGAGGTACAAACATAGAAGGAGGAGTTATCACAGGAGGAACTTTAGAAGGAGGTTCACTATCTATACCTACACAAGAATTACCCTTATTCTCAGTAGATGCGCAAGGGTACATGACAGCATCAGATGCATCCATATCAGGAGAAATAACAGCAACATCTGGTAGAATTGGAGACTGGGTAATTGATGAAGGTACTAACGCACTAAGAGATGATAATAGTGAAATAATTTTCGAACCAAATATACCTGAAATACAGATGTTTGTTGGGGACGATAAAAAAGTTATTATCTCTCCTTTAGGGGATCTAACTAGTACTGCTGGAGGAGCAGTAAATGTTAATATAGATTCTATAGGCGGTACAGGTAACTACTGGGCTTCTTTTGAATCAACAGGTTCTATACCGTTCCTTTTTAGTACTAATACTACATTCAGAACAAAAAATTATTTTGGAGTAGCATCAGGTAGTATACTAGGACCTAAAGACGCAGATACATTTAACGCAACATCAGCAGGAGATTATACAGTTACGTTAAATATACCAGCATTTACAGCTAAAGTAGGTTCACACACCACACCCACAGTAGTAGTCGCAGATCCAAATTACGTACCTTCTACATCAACCCAAAAACACGGATTTATTAGACCAACAGCAGCAGTTACTATAGCTGAGTTATATTTATGTGCATTTAATAGCAGTAATAATGAAATAGGATCTACCCTACTAGGAAAATCAACTGCCATAGGAGCAACTTCATCATTTACATATAAAGTAGCTTCTGGAACCAACTCCTCGCAAAACCCAATACAGTTTGAATTTGATCAAACTTCTGTAGATTCTAACGCTTTAGTGACTCTGATAGACGGTTCGACTAAACTTGCAAAAAGTATAAACAGAGAGGATAAACTGAAGGTCTGGGATGAAGAAACTTCTAAATTTATAGGAATAACCCCAGATGCTGTAAATACAAGAACAGTTAACGAACACTGGCTCGTAGAAGCAGGAGGTAAGACCATTAGAGTAACATACAATCATAACTTCTGGACTGACGGAGGACATATAATACCGGCAGAAAAAATAGATACAGGACTAACACAGATTTATATTGATACAGGAAATGGAATAGAACTTAAGACTGTTAATAAAAGAGAGTTAGTAAAAGAAGAACTAAAGGTATATTCATACGAAGTACCAGGTAAATTTAACTATGTTGCAAACAACATAATTCATCATAACCCTAGTTATGGTTATACTTGGGTAGATGCCACTTTTGCTGCTTCTAGTGCATCAACAACATCTAATTCTGCAGTTACTAACGCTGAAAAGATAGTAAACATATCAGAAGGAGGTACAATACACTTTAGGTATAAATGGAAAATAATAACCGGTTCAGGAAAATCTGTTACAGTATCAAATTCAAACTCCGTAACATATACTGAAAGAAAACATACTGTCGGTGGAAGTCAAGGAGCTACATTTACTAGCGTAACTGGATGGGATACACAATTAGGATTAGCAGTACCGAGTAATTTTGTGGAATTAAAAGCAGGAGGTTTACAGATTGTATCTGATGCTGATAAATACGTAAGAGCAGAAAGATTAGATAGTAATGCAACCGCTGATTCAATAATACTACAAACTAAAGGAGGTACTTTAGCAACCGATGCAATTAAGCCAAACATTACCAGTACGTCTAATACAACAGGGTTTGATATAGGCTCTCTAACAAATAGGTATAAAGACATATACACATACAGAATAGCAGCATTAAATAACATTACAGCATTTAGCAATAGTGCAGCATCTGATAAAAGATTAAAACATAATATTAAACCACTTGAAGGTGCCCTAGATAAAGTACTTAAACTTCAAGGAGTTTCTTTTGATTGGAAAAATAAGGATTTAGGAAGCTCAATAGGATTTATAGCTCAAGACTTTGAAAAACATATACCAGAGTTAGTATCTACATCTGAAATTATTACAGAAGAATACACAGACACTAAAACTATAGATTACGCATCAACAGTGGCAGTATTAACAGAAGCTATAAAAGAACTATCTGCAAAAGTAATCGAACTTGAAAAAAAGCTTGAAACTAAGAACTAAAAAGCAATGGCATTATCATCAACAGGAGCAATAACCATAGACGCTATACACATAGAAGCAGGAGGAATTACCCAAACCCAGTGTAGCTTAAATGATACAGATATACGTGCACTAGCTACAAAATCAAACGGTACAGTTACATTTGACGATTTCCGTGGTAAATCCTCAAGTGGAGGAGGTCTTGGACCTACAGATCCTGATGATGATGATGGTGCATGTTTAGTCTATGGAACTTTAATAGATATGGCAGACGGAACTCAAAAACCAATCGAAGATGTAGAAGTAGGAGACAGTGTAATTTCTTTTAACATAGAAGGACTAGGAACACAGGAAGAATGGACTGAATGGCATACAGATTATAGAATATTTGGTGAAAAATCTATTTCAACCGTAACAGCAAACCGATTAAGTACAAACGGAAACCACTACAGTATAAACGGCACATTAAAGATAACAAATGAACACCCGGTATTAATTAAAAGAGATAATACTATCTCCTTTAGGTACATAGAAGAAGTAATAGTAGGGGATAAACTCTACAACTCAAATATGAAGTTAGTTAATATAGACACCAGAGAAAGGATACCTGGAGAAGTTCAAACAGGAGATCTAGATGTTGAAGAAGTAGACAACTACTTTGCATCTAACTTCTTAGTACATAATACTAAAACAGGCACAGGGTTTAAAGACAGCAATGCTTAATCTAGTCAGAGCTTTATACAGTTGGTTAATTAAATTTAATTTCGTAAATTAAACAAATATGGTTATACATCCAGAATGGACCAATAAAGGTCAAAGAATCACAGAGATATCAGATATGCCGGAAGGCACATATGGTTTTATATATGAAACTTTACATGTACCTACAAATAAAAAGTACATAGGTAAAAAAGTTCTATACTTCGAACGTAATAAGAGATTAGGTAAAAGAGCTTTAGAAGCTTTAAGAGAAGAAAGAAAAGCAAAAGGTATAGGAGGAAGAACACCTCTTAAGCAAAAAATAGTAACAGAATCAGATTGGAAAACATATTACGGTTCCCATAAAGATATATTGAAATACGTAAAAGAAGGATCACCAGCAGATTTTAAACGCAATATACTATGTTATGTACCTAATAAAAAGCTTCTAACGTATTTTGAATGTAAATACCTATTTATAAATGAAGTACTAGAGAACAAGGATAGCTACATTAACGACAATGTCCTCGGTAAGTTCTATAGAAAAGACTTTGATATATGAAACTAACAGATATATTACTAAAAGAGAATAATGAATCCTGCCCCGCTGCAACACAGGATTTAATCCTCAATACAAAAAATAGAGATGCTTCAATAAAAGCAACTCATATACAGTATGGACCATTAAATGTAAGTGAGCCAGGTAATTACTGGAAAGATATAGCAAAATATTGGAACACTACAGAAGAAGCGGCAAAAGGAACTAACTGTAGTAACTGTGTTGCATTTGATATATCCCCTAGAATGGAAGAATGTATGCCAGGTGTTACATCTGATGAAGATGGTAAATTAGGATACTGCTGGATGCATCATTTTAAATGTCATTCTGCAAGAAGCTGTAGAACATGGGCAAAAGGAGGTCCAATAGATAAGGATAAAATCTCCCAAGAGTGGCAAGATCGAAACGATAATAAATAAAATATGATACAGATAAAAGAACTAATAGGACTACCATCTCTAGAGTACCACGTAAGCAACGGACTCTCTTTATATGAGAATGTCTACCGTTATTCTAGTACCAACTTTATACAATTATTTGCTGAAGCAAGAGATGCTTATAGAGACGGTAAAATTCAACTTAATGAAGAAGATTTAAAGTTAATAGAAACAACAGATATAGGGCTATATGGTGTATTTGAAGGAACAAAAGTACCTTTAGATCTCCCTATGATAGAAGAAGCTAAATACAAAGGTAAAGATGTACCTTTAAATAAACCAAAAAGAGGAGGCTCTAAAAAGTTCTTTGTCTATACTAAAAATAAAAAAGGTAACGTTGTAAAAGTTTCTTTTGGAGGCACAACAGGACTAAGTGTAAAGATAAAAGAGAAAGGAGCAAGAGCTTCTTTTGCTGCAAGACATAAATGTGCTACTAAAAAAGACAAAACTAAACCAGGTTACTGGGCTTGTAACGTAGGACGATATTGGAAATCACTAGGAGGAGCAAAGAACTTCTCAGGGTACTGGTAAAAAAATAGTTATGGACAATCCATATGAAGACTTTAATAAGGAAGGGTACTTAATAAGAGAATTTTCTCATAACACGGATTCATTTGAATATGTTTGGCATAGAGACAAGGAAGATAGGATTGTAGAAACTACACATAAAACAGACTGGCAATTTCAATTTGATAACAAACTACCGCAGAGATTATCAGAAAATAAACTATTTATACCTAAAGAGACTTATCACCGATTAATCAAAGGGACAGGAGATCTTAAAGTAAAAATTTATAAACTATGAAACTAACAGACATTCTTTTAGAAGTAGACTTTAACAAATACGATAAAGAGTCAGATTCTCTTGCAAAAGAATTAGACAGTAAATTTGGAGGAAGTCCTTATGTAAGTATGGGAGACTACTCTGACGGACGAGAAGATAACGACCCATTAAAGGGAAAAGCACACGGCAAAGTTACTTTTAGAATTAAAAGTGAATTTGAAAAAGACGAATGGAATAAAATAACAGGGTTTATAAAAAGCAAAGGTTTAGAAATTACACAGGATAGCAACTATTACGATATAGAGCCAGGGGAAAGAGAGTGGTTTCCATCTGTGAATTTTAATTTTAATAAAAAAGAAAGTTAATACTAATGAAACTATCAAGAGTTATACTTGGTGAAATACTAGAATACAATCCAGCATTTGAAAAAGTGACAGATCAACTAAGAGATAAAGGCGGTAAATACTTAGGCTCAGGAGATTACGGATCAGCATACTTACTAAATGGTAGAGTATATAAAGCAACAACAGACGAAGTAGAATTAGAACATGCAGCTATTCTTAAAGGTAAAAAAACAAATAACTTTGCTAGAATATACGATGTAGAAGTTATAAATCCTAAGCTAGGTATAATACAAATGGAAGTTTTAGGAGAATTCAAAGGAGATATTCCTGAAGAATGGGTTGAAGCATTAGAAAGAGAATCTACAAGGATAGGGATAGACCCAGAAGAATTAGACATTAGACCATCAAATATTATGGTTAATCAAAAAAACCACTTAAAATTAGTTGATATTTAGAATTATTTTTCTTATATTATAAGATAATAGTTACGGACAACTAAATGGATTATACTTTTTTACTTGGATCTATAGAGAATTTACTAGGTAAATCTCATAAGAGAGCGAGAGCAAATCATGCTTTCCACTGCCCCTTTTGCAATCACCGTAAGCCTAAGTTAGAAATAAACATGGCTACTAATGAAAAAGGACATAATCCCTGGGAATGCTGGGTATGTCAAACAAAAGGCCGTACTATCCGATCACTACTCAAACAACTTAATACACCTAAAGATCAAGCTGCACTTATACTGAAGTACTTACCTAAAGGTTCAGAAATAGAATATACAGGTACATCTATAGTTGAACTCCCTAAGGAGTATCAAAGATTAGATGAAGCAACTAACACATCAGTCGTAGCAAATTTAGTTAAAAAATACCTATATGACAGAGGCCTTACCGACAATGATTTTATTAAATATGGTATTGGATACTGCACAAGTGGAGAATATGGAGGAAGAGTTATTTTGCCGAGTTATTCTGGATCCAACAGGCTCAATTATTTTGTTGGAAGAAGTTTTGACGGCAACTATTTTAAGTATAAAAACCCGGAATCTTCCAAAGACATAATATTTTATGAGAACTTAATAAACTGGGATTGTCCTATTATATTATGTGAAGGAGTATTTGACGCTATAGCAATAAGAAGAAATGCTATACCTATCTTAGGTAAAAGTATATCCAATGAACTTTGGAGAAAAATATTAACAAGTAAATTAACAGACATCTACATAGCTCTAGATTTAGACGCTCAAGATGCAGCTTTAAAAATGGCTGAAAAATTCATAGCAGCAGGATTTAGAGTGTTCTTAATCGAACTACCAGGTAAAGATCCTTCAGAAATGGGATTTCAGGACTTTACAAAGTTAGTACAAAACGCAATAGAATTAGATTTTTCTAAGATAATGTTGCAAAAATTAAATTTATGATAAAGCAAGGAATGAACATTCTTGAACAGAATGAAAAGAAGAGATTAGATTTTAACCCGCAACTAAAGCAGATTAATTTCTTAGATAGAAGAGTTTATAAGAGAGGCGAAGGAGTATATTACCCGTCCGTAACAACTATACTTCAGTATATGCCCAAAAACAAGTTTTTTGAGTCTTGGCTTAAAGACGTTGGGCATAACGCCGATCTTATTATGAGACGAGCTGGAAAGCAAGGAACACAGGTACATGAAGCATGTGAACAGTTAGTACTAGGTAAAGAAGTTACCTGGATGGATGATTACGGTAATGCTAAGTACTCTCAAATAGTTTGGGAAATGATACTAAAATTTGCTGACTTCTGGAGAACACATAAGCCGGAATTAATATCTGCCGAAGATTTTGTATGGTCAGACGAACATAAGTATGCAGGAACAGCAGATCTAGTTGTAAAAATGCACGGACAAATATGGTTACTAGATATTAAAACATCTAACTCAGTTCATAAATCTTTTGACTTACAGCTTTCAGCTTACGCAAAAGGATTAGAAGAAGCAAAAGGGATAAAAATTGAACGTACAGGTATAATATGGTTAAAAGCTCACTCTAGAGGTCCATCAAAACAAAAAAACGTAATACAAGGAAAAGGATGGAAAGTCCTACAAATAGATGAAATAGAAGAGAACTTTGAACTGTTTAAAATGATATATAAACTATATTCATTAGAGAACCCCAATACAGAACCTATTTATAATAGCTACCCTACAACTTTAAAACTATAGTATATGAAGAAATTATTATTTTTACTACTAACATTAACATTAACAGGATGTACTAGTTTACAAGTAAGCACTTTAAATCACGATCCTATCTACAGCATAGAAGGATCAGATGCAGAAATAGTAGTAATAGATAATGAATTTGAACTTCAACGTCTACTTAGAACAGATTTTAACTTTAGATTTGATTTTGCTCAATACGCTCTTAGTCAACCTATATCATTTGACTGGAATAATCGTATGCTAGGTAACAGGTATAATAGATACAATCCATATTACGGATTTGGATACAGTCCATATTGGAACAGAACTCAAATGTGGAATGATTGGGCATGGGGTATAACACCTCACAGGTGGTCACCATTTGGATACGATAGATGGGGGTACAATAACTACGGTTGGAATAACTACGGTTGGAATAACTACGGTTGGAATAACTATTATGGGTGGAACAATTGGAACTATTATCCTAATTATAATAGAAGAGGTAGAACAGCGTATATTAATGGACGTAGAAGTTCTAACATAAACACTTCAAGTAGAAGAGTCAACCAAAGAACATCAACAACTCAAATAGTAAAAGTAAACAAGCGAAGAATAAACACTATTAAAAATGATAAAACTATCAACAATAATCCTAGAAGACTCGTCCGCACCAAAAGCAGTAATAATGGCGGGGGGAGCAGGGTCAGGGAAAACATACCTACTCAACCAGTTAGGACTAGACAGCCTAGAACAATTCAACCCAGACAAGTACGTGGAGGACAAAGACCACCCGTATTACAACAAACTAGGACCCGCAGCCAACCAAGTAGCCAAAGACGTAGCAGCAGCAACAGAAAAAAGAACTAGTTTAGTATGGGATACCACTGCTTCTGGTAAAAGGTTTGAAAAGCAATTAGAAACTATGCTAAGTATAGGTTACGACGTATACATGGTTATGGTCTACGCACATCCTATGATTTCTTATATCGCTAATTTCCAAGGAAGAGAAAGAAATATACCTGCTGACGCAGTTTTCTCAACATGGAGAAACATTTACCAGAAAATAGAAGAATATAATCAAAAATTAAAAGGTAACTTATCAATCTTTGTATCAGATAGAGGAGGTAAATTTAATAAAGAAATCGAAGGTTTTAATAAAGCAGCACAAAAAGGACTTAGCGGCGCAAAAGAATTTTTAAAAGACTATAATGAAAAAAATAATATAGGAGGATCATCATTCTTTAAGCCGGTAGAGATGAGCAAGGAAGAGGAAACAGAATTTATTAAACACGTTGGAAGTGTATCTTGGGATAAAAGCAATAGATCAGAAGATAAAGCAATAAAAAACGCATTCTTAAAAACATTTAGGAAGAACGGAGTTGGACCAGGACAAGATAAACTTAGAGATGCAGTAAAAAAATACAAAGATTCATCTTTAAAAAGAAGTCAAGATGCAGATGCAGTCTTAGATAACATTCTGGATATGATATACAATCCAACATTTCAAGAAAAATTAAAACACTCATCAGTAGGAGAAATAGACTCTAAAGTACAAGCATTTTTAACATGATAGCACTATATCCAGGAGCATACAAACCACCTCATAGAGGACATTTTAATGTAGTTAAGTCATTGTTAGATAATTCCT
>ERZ1039804.194-NODE-194-length-39405-cov-17.870724_pt1 | contig 39405 bp, 35 predicted proteins | sample MGYA00383089_ERZ1039804 | MGnify/ENA primary metagenome ERZ1039804 (study PRJEB29581, sample SAMEA5548359) | metagenome | biome: marine; feature: coastal; material: water | depth 1 m | study: Short-term variability in the microbial, nano- and picoplankton...
CCTTGCTTAACATACTGTGATGATGCAGATCCGAAACCAAACTTAGTTGATAGATCGTGTTGTATGATTTGCTTTAGATGATCATGTCTTGCTTTCTCTGAAGCCGCCTGAGATGCAATCGCTAGACCATCACCTCTTTGATACATAGACATGTTATACTTTGTCTCTGCATCTCCACCACCTGCGATATCGTTTCTAAATCCATCAATGATATAACCAACGTCTCTTTGACACTTGTTTTTAACTTCACGTAAAGTAAAGTCTCTACCATCTTTTGTGTAAATTACAGCGTCTTCGTCTGTAGTGACTGTACCACCAATAGTTTGATATGCGGCTAAACCGTTATCACTTGCATAAGGAGTTGTGCCTTTGTTATATGCAGACACATAGTATGACCAGAACGGAGTCTTTGTATCATATACTGTATCAACTAGTCCACGTGATCCTAATGAAATACCAGATGGCGTTCCGCTAGTTGAGAATGTAAACTGTTGTGAAATAACGCTTCTAATAGCGTCACCACTTCGTGAGCCAGTTGTGCCTCCACCAGAAAATGCGGCGATTACTGTATCTAAGATTGTATTAATTTTTGCAACAGCGGCAGATGATAGACCATATGTGCTTACACCATGATCTGTAAATAGTGTTTTGAGAATTGTATAGAAGTTTACTTCAAATGGTTGATTCTGATAACTTGTAGGTAAATTAGTATCATTTGACTGAACGTTTAATCCGTTCTCAAAGTTAGTCAGATTGAATTTCGTGTGAGCGTCTCCACCCCACTCTAAATCTTTACCGATGAAAGTGAACCAGTAGCCTAAATCTCTTCTGCACTTGTCTCTAACACTTGCTTCTGTGTTTGAATTAATTCCTAGCAATGCGTTGTACATTCTAGCATGTGCTTGATAGTATGTGTCGCCGTTACCGTCAGTTCCATAGTCAGCAAATACGTCTGCTTCTAACTCTGCTTCGATTGCAAAAAAGCTGTCTGCAAGTATCTGTCTGTCTCTAGGAAATAGGTCACCTGCTAGATAGTCTAGTGTTGCTGGTGCTTTACCAACAATACGATAATCGTCTAGCTGAGAATATTGAATTGTATCATTAACAGTTGTGTTGGCACCACGTAGTGATGTGCCTGCTGTACCAAAAGTAGATACTGGTGCTTTTAGTAGTGACTGTGTTCTACGAACAACTGCAAAGTTATCGTCTTGACCATCTTGTCTGTTTTCCCAGTAATAACCATCGTAGTTGTCGTAAATACCAAACTTACGAACAGATGGATTTTGAGCCCAAGGTCCAAGTGACGTTGTTGTTTTGATACCAAATGTAGCGGCGGATACTCGACCAGGCTGATATCTAAAGAAACGTTTTGACGTTAGAACTGCATTCTGATTACGACCTGCTGTTACAAGTGCGCCTGCTTCGTTAGGAAGGTGTTTAATACCTCTAGCGAAGTTTCCAGTATCGACATATGCCGCTGGTGAACTTGACCACTCGCTTGGGTTAACATCATATGTGTTAACGTCTGCGAATATGCCAAGTGCAACTTCAGCACGTGGAATACCGAGTAGCGAAAGTGCTACTTCTGATTGAACTTTATTTTGCTCTTCAACAGGAACGGGCGACTGATCCGAAGCGAGTACGACAGGTATCGATCTAGCCGCTGGCTGTTGACCTGGACTCACTGGTGTAGTTCGACCTACGTTTACTACTGAGGAGTTGTTGTTTATATTATTAGCTATACTAGGCATATCTTAGAGTATCCTTCCTTGTGCCAACACAAATTTGTCAATTATATTTATATAGCCGCCATCACCGATTCTAAATCCTGTGGTGCCTGGGAAGTTAATTTTAACATAATTGTATGTATCATCTCCGTCAACAAAGGTATTACTTACGTATGTGACATCTCCGATTCCGCTGGATGTGTTGCCAACTGGTTGGAAGCCGTCGTGTTGAGGTGCCATCTTCACTTTAGATCCTATTGATAGGAACTTCATGTTATATACTTTGAGGGCGTAGTTTGCGCCAGATACTTCTTCTGTAGATCCAGAGACATCTACGACTCCTGTATCATACACTAGATTAACACCTGAGCCTGTAGTTGAAGCTGGGTCACGTACACCAGAGAATGCGGCGTCTGCCACTGAAGACGGTGGTATTACACCTGCTCGTACTTCATGCTCATAGCTTACTGAGTAACCAACGCCTACATGTTCTGGATTTGCATTTCCTACGGTATTTTCATCAACGTAACCTAGTTCAGAACTATTGCGCAAATACTTAACAGTTAAGTCACCGTTAAGCTCATGAAGTCTTATGATGTCTGCGGCATTGATGTTAAACTGATACTTACCTTCAGTCAGTAGTAATCCACCAACAGGGCTTAGTACAGGTTTATCAACAGGGTTTCCACTGTCTGACCCAGAAGTCTTTGTTGGGAAGTCCCAGAAATATTCTTCACCGCTATTCGTATCTTTAGCGATAAGGAATGTGTCAAATACTAGATTAGAGACGCCACCGATACCGTTATCATCTTGACCATCTGTTTGAGTTAGATCATAAGCCACACCATTTTCTTGATAGACATAAATTGGTGATGCTACATCTTGCGATCCCCCACCTATAATATATCCGTCTTTAGTGTAAAGACTAATTGAATCGTATTCTGAGTTTAGAATGTCTGGTGTAGGTAAGAATTCATCTGCTGGTCCAATCAGAACATTTGGAGAAGATAGAATAAACTTCGATCCATAAATGAACAAACCAGAGCCAACATTTTCAATAATGTTATTTGTAATAACGCCTCTATCTGTTACCGAGACATCGATGTAGTCAGTAAAGTTTTTAATCGTGTTAGATGTGATGATAGTATTTTCACCAGTATCAGCAACAAGAGGACTGTAGTCATACCTATCAGTGTTACCGCTATTTCGAATTTCCCCATTTGTAAATCTGAACTCTTTTGAGTCTGTTGCATAAATACCGCCACCGATGACATTTGTAATTCGTACTTTATCGAATAGTGGTGCGACTGCACCTCTTCCGAAGTTTACTGCATAGTTAGCTGTAGAGTTGCCGTTTGCTGTAGCGTCTGCAACCAAGAATTGGTTAGAAGCATCGCCGTCAATATCAACACCAGATAATGTGATGTTTGTAGCATTAGTTGAAGATGCTGATGCAATCATTGTTGTAGTTGGAGTTGATCCTCCGCCTGACCAAGGTAATTTCTTTAGCTTAGTAATGAAAGGCGTACCGTTGATACCAAAGTTATCTGGCACGTTGATACTACTCATAATATAAGTTTTAGCATTTAAGTCAATAGCTTTTCTACCAACGTTTGAGTTTGCAGTAATTGCGTCTTGAATATTTGCAGTATCGTTATGGCAAATGTCTACTTCTCTACTAGAGTTTACCCAAAGATAAGAACCAACGTCACCTAATGTAAGATCGATGTGAGTAGTAGTAACACTCTTATCTCTGATATATGTGTCAACCCACCCTCTTAAAGGCGCATTAGGCGCAGTCAGTGGAAAGTGAATCACTTTTGTATATTGGTTTGTATTTCTGTCTCTACTTTGATCACTTTCACCAGGTGCGTTTGCATCATCATCGTGCCAAGGTTGGAAATCTAGATTATAATAATCGTTCCAACCATTGTTCTCACTAATGTCTTTGTAACCCAGAACTGCGACCAGATGATGATCTGTCTGTGTTGGTAGCATTCTGTAGATAGCTACAGATGTACCAGCAGTTGGTGTCTGACCTAAAGATAGTTTGATAAATTTATCTGGTGCGAACTTATTTCCTACAAAGCTTGATAGTAAGTGATCATTAGTTTCACCCGCTTCAATTTCGATACCAACAGTAACAGCATCTAGTGATTGTGCAATCTCACCAGTGATATCATTAAATTCTGCAATCTTATATGAGAATGTAGCAAGTGTTCCAGTTGTAGTAAGTCCTTGCGCTGTTAGTGAGAAAGAAGATACTTGTCTTTCAGCGGCTTGAATAGTAGAGGAGTCTTGTAAACTCGCACCGTAAATTCTAAGTCTCTGACCTATATTATAATTACCACTTAATCCGATATCACCGATTCTAACAATGTTTGATTGTTCTTGTTGTACAGTGTCGCCTTCAACTTCTATGAATAAACCAGGTGTTCCAGAAAGACTATCTGAAGTATTACCTTGATCGAATGTTGCAGTGTAGCGAGAAAGTTCTGTTGGAAATCTTTCTGTAATTCTAGCATCTGCACGGGCATCTGTAAAGTATAAATTGGTACCTTCACCTAAATCAGTTGTTGTTATGATACGTGCATTAGTACCAGCGACAGTGTTTTGGTAAATAATTCTTGGGGTACCATTATTAGCATCCCATCTCATAAATCCCGTATCGTTATCTAAGTCAGATAACTTTAACTTATCTTGAGTAGCTAGTGGATCAAAGAATGCTGGTCTGTTTAGCTGATTATTCCAGTCTAGGAAATAGTCACCCGCACGATACGCAAGATTGTACCATAGTTTCGTAGCACTTAGATTGTTAGGCGTGTTAAGCCCATTATCATGTGCGTTTAAAACATTAACAAGGGTTTGACCTCTAGCTGTTAACGAAGCTTCACTTAAAATGTTTAGCTGAATGTTGTTCCATGTGATGTGTTTAGTTGTACCTAAATCACTATCACGCAAGACAAACAGATCACCATTTGCTGGTGTCGTTAACTCGGATAGGTCGATAAACTTTACTGCCATTTCTTTGCCTTTATAGGTTAATCTTTATCTTATTTATTAACAATCGTTGCAAGAGCATTTTTTGTTTTTTAATTCTTCAACTTCAGCCTTTAATTCTTTAATGGCTTCGATAAGTAGTGGAACAATTCCATCATATCTTACTGCTAAACTATCGTCAACATCATACACTACTTCTGGCAGAACTGCTTGCATCTCTTGCGCAATGACACCTGAAATTCTTGTATCTGGTTTTGTTTTATAGTTGAAAGTGTATCCGTTTATAGAATCCACTTTGTCTAGTGCGTTATCAATCGTCTCAATGTTTTCTTTTAGATTTATATCGGAGAAATTATGAAACGCTGTAATGTCATCGTCTGATCGAATAGGTCCTTTAACATCTAGTCTACATGCTCCGCCTGCGACAACATCTTCGATCTCAACAGCACCGTAGAATATATGTTCATTTTTTTTATGTATTGCAGAATTGACACCATCTGCATAGATATTCATCTGACCTACGTTTGCAGGTGCTGAACCTTGTAGATAGGTATTCCCTGCCGTACCTGTACCACCAGAAAGTTTACACTGTGTTACAGTCAAATTAGCAAATGTGGGATCAGATGTTGTTGTAATCTGTTGAATAAGCGATATTTCACCATCATTTGTATCAATGCTGATACTTGCATCTGTATCTGAAAATGCGGCACGAATGTTAGCAGTCGTAGCATATAGATTACCACTGCCTTCCAAAAGATCATCTGTGCTAAAATTAGATATATCTGAAACTGTTCCTGTTACGTCACCAGTTACGTCACCAGTGAATGTAGCGTCTGACCCGTCAGTGCCATTTTGTAAAACGATTGTGCCATCATCAGCTTTAACATCACCAATCAGATCGGCTGTTAGTCCGTTAGGAAAGGCACCAGAAGTCGGAAGGATTCCTGCGTCAAGTGTTAGACCTGTGGCACTAATAACATTAGTACTCTCGTTAATCGTAAGTGCTTTCGAACCATCTGCATTTGTAAGACTGAACATGTTTGCATGATCTGCGGTAAGCTTCCAACTATCTGCTTCGTTGCTATCAGCGAATGTAATCGTACTGTTACCAGAACCATCGTTACCGACAGTAAGTTCACCATCAACATACGAATCACCTTCAAGTCTAGTGTCACCATTAATAGTAACGAGATTGAAGCCTATCGCAGTATTGTACGGATTGATTACATCTGACGCAACGTTTGCTGTTGCAGTTATATCGCCGTTAATCCAAAGCGAAGCATTGGGGTTATCAGTGATCGTTCCACCTAGACTAGCAGTATCAGCAACAGCGGAGATAAGTTCGTTCGTTCGGTCTTTCCAAACTCCGAATGTGTTAGTATTAACAATGGGTGTTAAAGTTACGCTCATAGCTGTTCTTCTCTTTTACAAATATGTAGAGTTTTCTCTAGGTGAATAAAGGCTTCTTCAAGTCTATTTATTCTTTGCTCTAAGCCGTCTATATGCTTTTCACGCTCCCGCCTTTTTTTGGCTGCCTGATAAGCTTTTAGATCAGCGTTTACGATACCTTTATCTTTTCTTACATATGTCTGTGTCATGTTAGTGCAATCGCTCTATAGTCGTTTACGTGAGCAAAGATGTGTACATCTGGAGTAATAGATAGTCCTTGTGCAGTAATCTCACCACTTGTTGCGTGTCTCATAATAATTCTAATTTGGAAAGAAGAGTATTCAGTAGTGTATGTGTCTTCATCTAAATCGTATTCGAACTCACGGTAGTCTGTAATAGTAGACGCATTTGAGTATAGATTTAAACTATCAGCGCCTTGATCTAATGATATCCATCCGCTGTCAGAGTCCATATCTTGAGGATATGTAAACTTGCCTTGAACATCAATCATAGTTCCTGGCGGTCTGTAAGCAGATAGAATAACTTTCAGTCCAGCGGCATCAATACCTTCTTCTAGCAATACCTTTTTAGATACGTAAGAAGATGAGTTAGCGCCGACATCAGCAATCTTATATTGATAAGCATTTACTATAGAAAGATCATCATCAATAATAGGAGATGCTGTCGTGTATCCGCTATTTCCAAGACCAACTTTTACAACAAACTCTTGTTCAGTAACTAGATTGTTTGAAGGATCTACTATGTTAGAAGTAGAGTTAATCTTTCTTACACCGTTTGTTAAGTACGTTGCATCATTACTTGGTATAGCACGATACGTACCCTCGCTATCATCATTTTTAAGTTTAAACGATGTGAATGTTTTAGAAGTATTACTCTGATAGATCACTGGTTGGAAGTAAGACATTGGAATATCGTCTACGCTTACAACTGTTGCGCTACCAGTACCTTCTGTACCGTAAATAACATCACTCGCTTGGAAGAACTTAGTCTCTGAAGCAGATGATTCTTTTAGGTGTAAAGTGTTTGGATTACGTCTATCCCAGTGTGAGACTTTACCACCAACAGCTAATTGAATAGAAGCCAATGCAGTTGAAGCAGGATCTAAGAATGCTGATGGAGGTATATCAAGAACAATCACAGTACTAGAAGATGTCGCTGTTAAGTTAAGAACTTTTGCCAAGTGCTTATGAGTGCCCTGAGTGATCAGAACATAATCTCCCTGAGAGAAGTTAACTGTAGTTTGCGGTATCGTAATAGTTTGTGCTGTTTGGATATCATCAGTGTACCCTGTCGGCGATGCTACAGCACCAGCTAACAAGTTAAACGGGGTCCAAGTCACAGGATATGTAACACTACTCTTCGTAGTATAAACTAATTCGTCAATAGAGAACGTATTAGCTAATCCAGATAGCGATAAGAATTCCATTTTCTTAGGAACAAAGTCTACTGATCCAGATGATCCGCTGAACTCAAGTCTGTTTAGCTTGAACTTAACATCTTCATCTTGATAAGACTTCCATGCTTTGTTGTTTGTTGAAGTGAAGAGTACGCCGTCGCCCCAATCGTGTGTTACAGATAGACCAGTTTGCAAGTCTGTTCCACCTACTTTAGATGTAAAGACTAAGTAGTTTGGATCTAATGCGTCAGGTGCTACAACAAGTGCATATTCTTTTTCAACGTTTAATCGTAAAGGGTTAGCGAATACAACGTTAGTCGCAACTGAAGCATCGTCTGATAGATTAACTTCACTTGGCTTCAGATGCTTCTTACCAAATGGTAGAACCGCTTCTGCTGGATACCCGTTGATAACTTCACGCATTTCAATAGTGACACCGTTTACTGTGACATCTGCCATGCTACTTTGACCATCGGCTCTTGCTTTGAAGAATAGATCGACATCTCGTATAAAGACTGTTGATGCTCCTCTAGCCATGCCACGCTTCACAAAGAACGTCTGTGAGAGCGGGTCACGGTTATGGACTAGTAATCCATCGGCAAAATATGTATTGTTACCGTCTAAGATAAAGTTAAAGACTTGTTGCTCTTCTTCATCTTTATGCCATTCAATAGTTTCAACTGTTACGTAATCGCCTTGCTCTGTAAGAATCTTATCGCCTACTTGCAAGTCACCCACCATGATTGATTCAAGATGTGGATAAGCAATTATTGTATCGCTCATGCGTGGAGCTTTCCAACCATCTTGAGTAAAGACTGGATGCTCTGGTGTACAGAAAGGTCCGCTTTCATTGATACCTACTAGATCACGACCATTTAGTGGTGGGTGATCAAATTCAAGTACAGTGTTGATTGAGCCGTCTTGACCGATAAGCTGTTCACCAATATCAACTTCTTCAATCTTTTTCTTCTCGCCATTTGCTAAAGAAACGATTGTGCCTGCCACGAAACATGATGGATTGCCACCTTCTTCACGCTCAGGTGGAGGTGGTGGTGGAGGATTAGGTACAAAACGTGATGTCGTGTTGTGAGTTGTAGTAACATTTTCGTCAACATCAAATGATGGTGTTCTAGTTGTTGTTGTTAACTCAGTTTTACCTACATCAAAGTTATAGCCTCTATACGCACCTTTTGAGCGTGACGTGCCGCCAGAAGTTATGCTTGAGTATTGGTCTACGTCTGCAACTCTAACTTCATGTTCGCCAACATAATATGTGCTTTCTGGTATTAGGAATACTGCGGCTAATGTGCCAGATGCGTCTGTTCTGATGTCATCGGTATATGCGCCTACTGGATATACTTGTCTTGCTGTTACAGAATTAACTGAAGAATCCTCAATCAAAGCACCAGGTCGTACACGACTATCCACGTTTTCTTCATCAAAGAACAAATGGTGAATCGTATTAGCCCTTAGACCAGTTACATAAATGCTCACTAAGCGTCTTTGCAAGTAAGGTCTAAAGTTAATATCTGTTACGAACTCACCTACTGATGCAGTTGTCTCTGTAACATCGCTCACAAGAGCATTAGTTACAGTCGTAGTAGTTGATGTTGTCGTAATAGTTCGTCCACCATTTCCATTAGTAGTAGACGTGGTAGGCCTAGTTGTAGAAGTATTTGAACGAGTTAAAGGTACAAACTCTTGTAAGTTATCTACTAAATCTAGAATTGGTGTTGCGATATCAATGTCAATATTTACCGCTGGGTTATTAATCACATCATAACCAGAATCGAATTCTGGATAGAGTTGCATCTTACCTTTATAGTTGTAAAAGTTTGATACTGCATTACGATAGTCTGTAGCAAACTTCTGATCGATTAGTTTTACTTTGTTACCATCATCAGAAAGAATCGAAATATCAGAATAGTTGGTAACACCAGACATATTGCTTACTTCTAAATCAATAGGGAATTGCTGTATCGAAGGTGTAGCAATACGATAGCTTTGATCAATACTTGCTCTGAAGTCTGTATCAATCATATCTGCGACTAGTAAAGACTTGAAGTTATCTACGAGAATACCATTCTTAAATCTATTCAGACCGTCTGTACCCGTGATTGTTAAACTTTCTGCTTCGGCTTCTAGCAATGATATCGAAACTGCTTCTGTGAGTCTATCGACTTTTTTATCAATTTGCTCAATATCACGCATTGTATAATTGTGAGTTGAGTGAGACTTAAGCCTCATTGCATTATCGCCAGTAATTGCAGTCGGTACTCCTGGAATGTATATTTCACCCAGAGTAAACACATCTGTTAAATTAGGTAGCTGTGGATTTTCAGATCCATTGCCCTTAACGATTTCGAACTCACCTAAATCAGATATTGCTACCGCATCAAATCTAGGTAAATAGTATTCGAAGTCTGCGATAATTGTGCCGCCATCAGAGATTGGAATAAAATCACTGAAGTTCAATGCTGTTCTGTTACCAACGTTTTCTGCACCCTGTGGTGAGATAGCGTATGAGCCTTGAAAACCAGCGTATGGTCTAAAGTCGATAGATGCTAGTGGATTGTATGCTCTACCTTCATTAGACGAATAGTTTCTAATCAGATTGTCATCTACGTTTGCATAACTGCTTGCATCAAGATAGCCATTGACTACGTTTGATATTCTTCGGAATACAATCATTTTAACTAGTAGAATGTCACTAGCTTGAATTGCAGTCGCCGCTGGCTTAAGTGACATACTAGACTTATCATAGAATCCGTCTTTCTGTCCATTGTTTAATGCAAATCTACCAGTCACATCTTCTGTGCCTGTGCCATCACTAGCTTGATTTATTACTTGCTCAATTTTAACAACGTTAGGAAGACCCAAGTTAGCAAAGCCATTTGATACAGTAGTTTTAACATATACTGTCATTTGTTGAATGGTATCTGCATTTGTTCCAGAGAAGATTGCATCAAAGTAAACAAATGCTGGATCACCGTTTGCATCATTATATGTTATTGAGATATCACCATTAGTATCGCTAGTTTGTGTAATAGCTACTGCACGGTTTGTTGATGTTACAAGAACTAGGTTTGTTGTCTTTGGAGTGTACTGAGAAGTATTAGGAATAACCACAACGTTAGTTGAGGTGTTAATATTAGTCGAAGCAATAGTTTGCTTCATTCTCTTAGTAAATAAAACGTTTTGAATCGATTTAGTAGTCGGGTTACCACCATTAAAGATCAGCGCACTATTGCGTGTACCTTTAACAGGAATAGGCACGCCACCTACTTGAGTAATTGGTGTGTTTCCGATAAAGAATATAGGAGAAGTTTCTTGTCCAGCAATCTTCTCTATACCAAATACATAGATTCTACCAGGTGATACACTTCTGACAAAACATGTACCTATTTTACTAGTTCCATTCGTAGCGAACAAATCAGCTTGTGCGCCTAATGAAAATGAATTAACAATATCATTTTGATCAGTGTCAACTACAAAGTATTGACCATAAGATGATGTGATAGCTTGTTGTAACTTAGTAGCAGTCTCACTCTCAAATGGAATACGTAGTCTCTTGGGTGCCATGTTAATGACTTCATGTCCAAACGCATAAGCTTTACCTGGGCTAATCACAGCATATGCAAGTGGATTTTCATTAGCATCTATTGAAGGTGTTGGAATTTCTAATGTGACATTCAGACCACGAATAGTATAGTTACCGCTTTCTTCATATGTTCTACGTGCCATTGCTTCTGCAACAACGTTGAACGCAGTAACATCTCTTAGTGCAATCTGATTACCTGCTTCGAATCTAGCAATAGCAAAGAATTCTTCTGGTTCTGATCCAGAAGCAATAGCAGTAAGAACTGGGCGTAGTTTTAATCTGTCTGCACCAGGAGCATTAACATTGTTAAAGCCTTGTGCATTGTCAAGCAAGCTTAAGTCCGCACCATATTCTATGATGCTTTCTTCAACAACAAAGCCTACAGAAACGTCATCTGGAACAGAATCGTACTTAGAAATAACTACAAACTGCTCTTCTACGAATATGAAGTGACCTTTTTGAAAGATAATACCTTCATCGATTTGCATGCCATATGAATTACCAGCATGATTCGAAACTGTAGCAACAGTTACAGAAGCATTAGGAACTAGATTACCATCTGGGTCGATTAGCTTTAGAGTTTCACCTTGGTTAAATCTCTTAATCTCTGTAGTGCCTGAAGTAGTGGTATTCTTATAAACGATATAAAAAGTTTTGAGATTTGGGGCACGTGTCTCAAAACCATTTTCACCTATAATAATATCAGCAATTAGTCCAGAGCCTTCACCTTCTAGTTGAAAGTTTCTAGCTATACCATCGTCTGTATATGTTTGCGTATATACACTAGGATCCGTAATACCAGAATCTGTGATTTTCACATAGAAGATATCAGGTCTGTTTGAAATATTAACACCACTTACAACGGTGCCTTCTTTGTAAACATTTGAACCGAAACGTTCTACTTGATTTTGTAAGATAGTTTGTAGTTGCGTCAATTCACGTGCTTGAACGGCACGTGCAGGACGGAACAAAACACGACTAAATTGTTTTGTCTGATCAAAATCATCGAAATACGGATCAATGTTTAAGTCTGTATTAATGCCCATTTATAAGTCTTTCCTAGAAGTCAAATACGAATTTAATTTTTTCTTTTCTGTCTGCGTCTCTACTAATAGCGGCGAAGTCTACAAAGTGTAGTAGATCACCACTAAAGGGGACGTAAGTACCATAAGTGATTGAACCACTAGAACTATTTATAGTCACAGTTTCAGTGGTTGCCCCAACTAATGTATCTTTTGCGCTTAAAGTTGCACCTAAAGTAAACGTAGAGTTAAAGTCACCAGTATAATCTACACAATAGATATACCAATCGCCACTCTCTTGCTTTACTTCATGCACTCTAGCATGTATCATCTGTGTTGCTTGTTGCTCAACTAAGTACTGCCCAACAGTAACATTAGGCGAAGTCGAGCCTGTAATCTTAATTTTAAGTCTGTTATCCATCGTACTCCGAAACGTAGCATCAGAGAAACTCGGATCTTTAACTAGACCTACTTTAGTATAAGTGCCGCTATCTGGAATTACGGAACCACTATCAGTAAAGAAGTTTGTAATGAATGCTAATCTACTCATAAACAATTCTGAAATAGGATCTTTACCATGTCCGCCTGTTGGTGATATAATTACACGCAAAGAAGCCGCCAAGCTAGAATCTGGATAGGTTTGTTGTAATGGTAAAGGTAAAGAAATTTTAGCAGTTGCGTATTTGTATCCATCACCCTTTTCGTTAAAGTTAACTTTTTCCAATGTTCCATTTGCGTCTAGTGAGCCCCATGCGACAGCATTGATTCCAGTCTCTACATCATTAGAAGATGTGATAGAAATCTTAGGAACAATAGTTGCATTACGATCAACATCGATACCAGTATCACCATTTTCATCTGGTAATACAATCAAGTTTCCGTTTATGTCCTCGCTTTTAATAGTGATGACCAGGTTTCTATTCGTGGGATCATTGTTAGGCACACTACTATCCAATATATCATATAGATATCCAGTATCACTACGAATATACATTCCCACATAAGCACCGCTTCCTGATCTTGGAGAAGTTTCGTTTGTGGTACAGTCTATTTCGTATCTGTTATCGCCCGGTGCTATTCTAACGCCTTGTATTTTCAATATACCTGGTAAATAACCAGAGAATAACCCAGATACCGTATTTTGAATAACTATATTTGAGATATCTTCTTTAGTGGCACCCGTAACTCTAACATCTTCTACATATGGAAGAGAAGCCTGTGTTGAATATTCTGCGTATTCAGAAACAGGTATGTTAAACATATACTTCCAAATATAACCATCAGCCAACGTTACTTCGTATTCAGGATCAATACTATTCACAGACGGCTTGCTTGTAGATACAGAATTGTTATTATTTGATATGCACTTGAATACTTTATATGGACCTTCGTTCTGTTCACCATCAGGAACTGTTACAAACATATTAAGCGTTTCAATATCTCTAATATCATCGAATGCATCGTAAACAGTAGTGCCGCTATCGTCCCAAGGTATACGATTAAACATATACTTGATATTTGAAACGTCAATCTTCTTTGCAAAGATAACACGCCGTAGAAACTCTCTTTTTTCAAACTGAGAGTTTAGAATATCATTTGTCTTATCGATACTAGAACCCATAACGTAGTAGTTATTTTCTGGTAAGAACTGATTTATCTCTTTTCTAACAAGAGTAGTGATATCATCTCTTGTAGACTCTGATAGTGTAGAATTCAAACCCCAAATTTTAACAGTAGTACCAGTCACGCCAGTAGCGAGAACAATAGCGCCTGTACTTTGAGTAAATGTATAATCCGGTGGAGTACTAGTTGGGCTTAATAAGGTATTACCGCTAACAACAATAACTTCGCTATGAATGTTTGCACTCGTAGCAAAGGTTGTAGAGGTTGCTCCAACAGCATAAGAATAATACTTAAAGCCAGTATTATTAATTGCAGTGTAGGCTTCCAAACTTTCTTGGAAAGACTCGACTGCATTCTCATTTTCATTTAAAAATGAGCCATAGAGTTCGTTTGTCGTTTCTACTTTAAAGTTTTCTGTTACAACTTTTGCCATTCTGGTGCCTTACTAGTCGTTAATATCTGTAGTTATTTGATCTGATAAATCTTCATCTAGGGTTTGTATGACAGCCACTAAGTCTCCAACAACAGTGTTGGCGACTACCGCTCCGAGTGTGCTAACATTTGTATTAGCAACCTCTTGTGCAAGCGGTTGAATGCTTAAGTCATATATTTCCATAGACGCATCTAGATCAACGTTTACGTAGTTAGTTGTATTTATGAGAGACGAACCGAACTGTTTTGTACCTGCTGGTTGAACAACATCAGTAACAATCTCTGTATATGTTTCGGGTGCGAGTATAGATCGAATGTCGAAGGAATACTCTTGATAGTAATCGTTATCGTGTATTACTTTAGTTGGGTCGTTTAAGAATGATGTAGTTGTCAGCCAGCCAGCTTCAGTTGTACCTGTACCCAAAACTTCTAAATCTGAAGTCGCTACAGTTCTACCATAGTTAGGATTAGCAATAGTTACAACTGCACCATTCGAATCTGTTGTCTTTAATAGTGGCTCGTTGCCAATGATCTCAACTTCCTCTTTGTCTTTGTATCTAAAGCCCGTAGTTAAGATATTTAGAGATTTGATTTGACCACGTGCAAACTCTGCCGCACCGTCAATAATAGCATTACGACCAATTGGTAATGATAAGTCATCACGTGCTACACTCAGTACGTTATAACTTTCGCCTCTGTACCTAATAGGAAAGTTCTTATCGAACTGATAAAAGGTAATTGGTCTAAAGTAGAAGATATCACCAACTCTTCTAAGAAATCTTGCTCGTACAGTATAGTCTTCTTGTACACCACTTTGCGTTTGCTCAACTTGGATTGTCTGTTCAAACACATCGCCTACTTGATACCCGCTAACGTCAATATTCTCAAATATGACAGCGACATCACGCTTGTCATACTTAGCAACTTCGGTTTGTGTGATTAAACTTTTCACATCAGATTGATATCCTTGACCGTTATCTGTAACAACCAAGCTTTTGATAGTACCAATGTTATATGTAATAGGCTTAAATGCTTCTGCTAATGTAGTATCTAAAGTTTCAAATAAATCTCCAGACATACCATAGTTTGAACTATCTAGTCGGACGTCTAAGAAGTCGCCAATAATATCAGGAATAAAACTAACTGTCTCTGCGTCTGTAATTTCACCAATTCTATATGATGCGGTATTGTTAAACGGTGATACCGCTGATAGATACCCACTCTTAGGATATGCTGTGCCAGGATTTACATGAGGGTAGCTGTCGTTTATAAAATCTGCATTTGTGATTGCAGACCAGTAACCTGTAAGATCACCTCGTAGCCCAACAATCTTATCAATGTTAGAGATTAAATACTTTTCTATGTTTTCTCTAATCCAATCACGCTGATCTGGGCTTGTGAGTTCCCCATTAAAGTATTCGTTAACAGCGTTGTAGTCTGCAACAGTGATCGTGCCAGTGTCTGTTACGTCAAATCTTTTTCTACCATTTATATCTTCTTCAAAGAATAGATTAAGACCAGTTTCATACGCTCCACCATTGACAAACAAAGAAAACTCTGATGCAATATCTACACCACTAATGAGATAACCTTTATCATAAAAGTATCCATCAAATCCGTTTCTAAAAGGTTGAGAACTGTTTGTTGGTTTAGAAAACAGAGTGTCATCTGTAGTAATTAGACTATGATTTACAGTTGTAAAGTTTACAAATACAAGATCGTTATCTTGGTCGATACCAACAACTTGACCGTAAGCAAAGTTTGTATTACCAGATAATCCAGATTCGCCAGAGTTAAATCTTGCTGTACCTGCTGATAATGTACTATCAGAAATAAAGTAATCGCCTATTTTTGGAAAGCCACTTCTATCTGCTTGTGGAGTGTACGTATCAGCATAGTTGCCTGGAAATAATTGAAACGCAATTGTACCAGTAGATGTTTGAATAACATTATCAATTACTGCGACTGAATAACCCCAACCACCATCTGTAATATCAAAATCAATAACTGCGGTTTCTGCTTCAGATATTTCTGCTACTGCGGCAGTTGCGTTGATACCTGCTTTATTTGATTTAATGATAACATTATCGCCTGGCTTATTACCTGCTGATCGATTCCTTCTATTAATAGGTGCTTTAGTAATTGACCCAAAGATATCTTGTCCTGGGTATAAGTCTACTGCTACTCCATCACGTGAACCTTGTACACGTAAGTTATCATCTGTGTTGAATTCGCCATTTAGGTTTGATAGATATAGAATAGGTATAATCAAACCATTTACAGTTTGAAAAACAAGTTCGTCAACAAAAGCATCTGCCTTTGATGTGTCTCCTGATATTCTATCGCCCTTACGAATAGGGTAATCTTTAATAGTATGTACAGGTGCCATTTCAAGATAGCGTGTTGAGCCATACTTTGAATCTGAAACTCGTAGAATATAATAGCTAGGATAAAATACTTCAATCTCATTATCGAAGAACATTCTAAATAAAAGTTCTACACTTTCTTTAGAACCTTTTCTGCGATACAAGTCTTGGATATGTTTTAAAATAAAACGAGTATCATCAGGACCTTTTAATGGTAATGCATTTAAATACTTCTTTTTAAAGTATAGTAGAAAACGTTCAAAGGTAGTATCAATATCTCTGATAGCAAACGCATCTCTGAAATCATTTTCTCTCGTATCAATATATTCATAATAAGATTTAACAAAGTCAACAAATACAGGACCCTCTTCCCGATAGATACTAGGGAATTGCTGAGGTATATCAGTGTAAATGTTCTTGCGAACTTGTTTACTTGAAGGTCTTACAGTTGACATTTCTAGATGGACCTTACATTAATAGTTACATCTTGTGGTCTAATGATAAGAATTCTATCTTTAGGAGACTTAATATCTTTATTTGCTGTGTTAGCATATATTTTAATTGCGTTATTGCCTGAATAAGAATCTACTTTAAATTTAGATAGCTTTACTTGTCCTGTTGTATAGTTTACAGTACCAATTTTTCTTTGAAAGATACGTCTAGTAGAAACAGCAGATGTTACTGCTAGAATATTACCTAGACCGTCGTCTTGTAGTATAACTTCTGTTCCATTTAGTGTGAACGAAGAACTCGATATCGCAGGCTCGTAGTTTCCAAAGCCTACTGTTTCATCTAATGCATATGGTCGAGCAAGTTCATTAACAAAATCAAACGCTGGGTTTGTTACAGTATTAAGTGCTGGCTTGTATTCTATGATAGCCTTTGACTTTACTTCTGAACTCTGAATTGAAACGTCAACTGCATCTACATAATTTGCTATACGTGATTGTCGCAGAGATATACCAAACTGATTTAAGTTTGCTTCACTGTAATCAGTGATAGATGTTTTTACAAGAGCCGCAATATCAGCAGAGTTCTTTGTAGTTAAGTTAGGATCGTAGTTGACACGCAAGTTCATATCGATGTACATGAACTCAGCGGCTTTAAATACTGGCTCAATAGTCAGTGGTGTCTTCTCACGAATGAATTCTTTAAACGCAATAATCTCGCTGTCACCTGCTCCGATAGAACCAAGAACATCAACAGAGATAAACACTTTACCAAATTGTGGTGGTGTTAGTTCATCGCCACCATATACAGAGATTGCCTGAATTGATGGAAACTGTTGCTTCAATAAAATTTCGTAGTCTGATCTAGTTACTGCACGTTCTTGTGTCTGAATAGATTTAGGTGCAAAGAACTTGATGTCTTCTACACTCTCACTCATAGCACCAAACTTTGCAGTGTATGTGTTTGTAACTTGTGCAGGAAAGCCTGCTACATTATTGATAGGTGAGAAGTTACGTGCGCCGTTTGCTTCACTACCTTTTGTTACACGATATTCAATTTCAATGACATTACCGCTTGCTGGCTCAACGCCAAACTTATTGCGACCAAAATCAATTTTGTATAGATTGTCAAAGTAAGGTTCCAAGTAGAACACACGATCATTTACTTCTACACCAAAGATAGAAGTCTTTCTGATATATTCCTTTTTACTAGATACTTGATTTACATTATCACGTACATTAACACGAATACTATCGATGTCAATGTTCTCGTTATTGATAATATAGTCTAGTGGATCTGTCGTACTACCAACTGTGTAGAACTCTCTTACAACTTTACCTTCATACACTGGAACGTCTGTAATTGAATAAATACCATTTAATGCTGTGACGCTATGGTTTCGATCTGTAGAGAAAGTAAACGTTTTATTTCCACACTGTGCGTTGAACTTTGTACCTTTAGGAATTGTTACGAAGTTAGGATTATTAGTTACGTTGTTTAGAGTGATATTCAATAGTGCCTTTGCGCTCTTACGTGAGCCAGGTGTGTAACCTAATTCTTTTGCATGGCTTTGTACGTTTTCACGCATGATAGCAGAATCCATGAACATCTCTGAGAATGCCATGTTTCGATAAAAGTTATTCTGAAAAGTGTTCGCCGCAAGAACATCTAGCAAGACATTCATATTAGACCCTTCAAAGTCGTAGTCTCTGAACTGAGCTTGACCTTTCAAATAAGTCTTTAGATTTGCTTTTATTTGTCCAAAGTCTAATTCTGTGAACGGTAAATTATCTGCCATTATCTTACCCTAGTTAATGATGTCACCAGTGTGACTGGTTCTGAACTATTTATGACTTTAAATACAACAGCAATATTTACTTGGTTATCATCAACAGACGATCTTACGTCTACTCCGATGATATCTGCTCTTGGTTCATAAGCCTCTAATGTGTCTTTTATTACTTCTTTCATAAGAATGATAGTATCGGGTGTCATATTATCAAATAGCATTTGACGTATATTACATCCTAGATTAGGCTGATATGGTCTCTCACCCTTATCAGTAAGTAACAAATTCTTAATAGAAGCCTTTACTGCTTCTTCATTTGTATTTCTTGCAAGGTCTTCAGACACAGGATTTTCATCCAGATTCATAAAAAAATCTGCATACAATTCCTGCTTCTTTGTGATCGGTGTAATTCGTGCCATACGTTTACCTTGCTTTTCTCTTATTTATACTTATTCAATGGGTATTCTAACTGTTTCAGTACCAGTAAACCCATCATCGTCTGTGAAATCTCTTTTTACTGTATACGAGTTATACTCACCAGTCTTTGGATCAGTTGAATAGCTTACGAAAGAATCCCCTGCCGCAATATCACTATCGCTTATCGGGAAGTCATCAGGCACTGGTGCGCCTTGTATCTTGTTACCGCCTGCTGATTCTGAAGTTGGGTCACTATGTGGACTCGGTGTTTCAGTCGGTGCTTGTGGTGCTTTAGGTCCGTTTGTAAAATCGCCTCGTTTGTGTGCATTAATATATGATTGAAACTTACCACTATCTCCCCACGAAACATTTGCACCGTCTCGCATATCGATATGAATAAAGTTAACCCCACCACTGAAGTAAACTTTCATTCCCACAAAGCCTTCTTGACTCGCTACACGAATAAAGTTTCGTACTTCATCGTCTGACTTGCCACGCATGTTTACGTCAAGTGCTAGTCCTGACTTGTGTGTAGAGTTCTTAGCGACTCCACCAGACTTTTTAGCTAACTCAGCATTATATTGAGGTGATCTATACGCTGAATTAATATTAAACTCAGTTTCTAGTCTATCACCCATACGCATTAGTCCTGCATATACTTTATTTCTAACTTGTCTCCAACCATCACCAGCTACACAGTCAGTTACATTAGGAAAGCGTGAGTGCATATTAATAACACCGCTATTCCATGTCGCATAACCAGGCAGACCACTATCACTCATACCAGCGATTGCTGATCTTTGCTTTGATGTGATCTCTGTGCTTGTAGCCCAGAACTCTGGATCTGGTGCAGGTGGTGGAGGTCCCGCAGTATCTCGTTCTGTTGATTTTCGGTTATTTGCGTCTCTTAATACTTTTCTACCATTTCTACGTGCAGTCTCATCTAAACGAGGAGCGCCTGCTTGAACTGCTTTAGATGTTTCTTCTAAACCCATGCTCTTAAGAATAGCTTCTTGTGCAATGACTCCAGCAACAAATGTTTTGATACCATCAAGTGGGCTTTTCATAAAGCCTTGAATGAGTTCGCTGAACTGACAAAAACGAAATAGTAAAAGAGCAATAGCATCAGGTGTCAAGTCTTCGAACTGAGCAACAGACTTATCAATAAACTCTTTGATCTTATCTTTTAACTTGTCTAATGTAAAGTCTTGCATAAACGCTTTAACGTCATTCATCTTCTTCTGAATGGCTTGACCGATTTGTTCTACGTTACTTTGAATGTTATTAGCAAAGTTAGTGAACTGTGTTACAACACCTTCAATTTGACCAAGTATAGCATCTTTAACTTTATCTACAATCTTTAAGAGCATTTCTTTTAAGATTTCTAGTTTAAGTTTTTCCTTGATTTGTTTGATCAAATATGTTAGATCGAAACTTTTCAATTTATCTAGCAAACTCTCGCCAAGTTGAATGAGTGCAATCAGTTGATTAATCTTACCAAAGACATTACCAAACGATCCACAGAAGCCAGCAGAAATACTGTTAGCTAAGTTTTGCGCATAATAGAATTCTAGTTGACTTAATATATTATTGATACCTGTCGTACCTGAACCCAGTGCAGTATTTGCTGGACTGACGGGTAATGTGACAGGACCTTTTATGAACTCTTGAAACTGAAAGATATCTGCATCAAAGTCATCAATGTCAATACTAGATTGCTGTAAGAAATCTGCAACTTCTGTGTATAGAATGGGAGACTGTTGAAATCTTTGATTGAGAAACGGATAGTCACCATTTCCAATATCAATGTTTCGTAAAGTTCTTGTTAAGTTACCAGCAGATGATAGCAATGCGCCTCTATCAAAGCCAGCGGTTGGGTTTGCTTGCTGTAAAAGTAAATCAGTAAAGTTGAGAAGACCCGCTTCTGCGTTTAGACTACCAGCTTTGATAGCACCATCGGCATATACTTGAGCAAAAGTTGTTGGTTTACAAGTCATTGTTACTCCGAATCATCTATAGTATCAGATGTAATAGAATCTGGTGTGGGTTGTACTGCACTAATACCTTCGTTTGATGCGTCAGATGGTCGTCTTGCAGGCGGATCACTTAGTGTCACTGTAACAGCTTTTGCGCCTTCTGGTGCTTCTGCCGCTTCTTCAGTATCGACTACTGCCGCTGTAGTAGTTTCACCTAGTCTTACTTCAGATCCGTCTAGTTTAGCAACACCACTTGACTTCATATCAAGTGTTCCGCCTGATACTGTAATAGCAGTATCTTTCGCTACAGATATGTCCGCTGTTTCTGTCACTCCTAATGAATATGCATCTCCAACTGCGGTTGTCATTTTCTTTGCTGTCTTAATATATAGATTACCTTCACCAGTTGTCAATACATTAATATCAGAATTTGCACTCATGTACGTCATACCCGTTGACTTCAAACTCAATTGTTCTTGTGCCGCAAGATAGATATCTTTCTTAGAAAGAATAGTCATGGACTCAGTAGTAGCAATCTTAATGTTCTTTGCAATCAAATCAAGGTTATCAGTATGTGCTTCCATACTATAACGTGAGCCTTTTAACTCAATAGACTCACCAGCATTCATTACAATCTTACCACGTGCTGTTACGTTATAGTTCTCACACTCTACGTTGATGTCACCGTTGACAAACAAATTGTGAGCGCCACGATCTACACGTACATCCCATGAGCCACCAACATTGACTTTAGTATCGCCTTTGCTGTGTTGATAATGAATACCTTCTGTGTTATTATGCGTGTCACCAAACGACTTAATCAGTACAGTTCCGTTTGCATTGATTTGAACAACAGATCCAGAGTTGTGTGTGATAAGCATGTAACCGCCTTCACCGTTACCTTCATCGTTTACTACAACTGAGTTACCACCAGTCTTAGACTGAAAGACAACAGTGTTCATACTACGAGAAGGTGTTACAGTTCCTGGCTCTGCCCACGTTTCATCTAAAGGACCTTTGATGTCTCTATTCAATTGTGCAGAAGCACTCTGAGCAACAGCGGCAGTATCAGTAGGTGTCTCACCACTCAAGTACGGAGATAAAGGTGGTTTACCAAAACTGTTGATATAATCTTTACTGAGTTTGCCTGACATCTTAAGCTTCTTCTTCTGGTTGAGTTCCGAACCCAAATGTATCTGTGTTAGAGCCTGGGATTGAACCGATTAACATAGGATGCTGTGCATCTCTACCATCAGCATAAAAGCCTAGTACCCATTCGCCTTCATCTGGTATACACTGCATCTTACCAAACGTTCCGTTGATGACCCACGCCCACGGCAAGTCTTGATCTTCAACGTAATCTAATTCTTCTTTATCATTTAATTCAATTGGGATACGAGGATCTTCTGGATGCATACCAAGAGTTCTTACACGCACACGACCATTATTAGTGGGATCGTCTTTATCGACAACAACACCAAAGAACCAAAAAGGGTTTAAACTTGTACCTTCAGCAAACATTATGTATCTCCCTGCGCATTCTCTCTACGCTCAACTAACATAGGACCTTTAATCAGAGTTAAGTTCTGATAGAAAGTATCTTCAATGAATTCATTAACAACTGTTTCGACTATATAGAAACCAGATAAACGTTTGTCAACTTCAGAAGAAGGTTTAAACATAGGTATATCTATTTCCATAATAGTGCCAGCGACAATATTGTTATTACCAAATATAGTAGCAGTGATTCTACTATCTTTGTACTCTTTCATCATCGCTATCTTATTATTATATATCTCGCCGTAGTAGGGCGAAGGTCTCAAACCATAAGGCGAACCACCAGCTTCTTCGGCGTAGTCTTTTATTACAAAGGTTTCTAACTCTTTATTTAGATGCTCTTCGATCATGTCATCTGTATTGCGCAATTGAATATCGCTTGACATGTCGGGCCAGTTGAAATCTTTAAATTCGTCTTTATGATCATACGAGAATTGGTTTATAGTTCTTGTCTGCAAATCAATCTCTGATACTTTACGATAGTAACCACCATTGTTCATTCTATCTAATGTATTGACGAAACCACCAAATGACATATTGATCATTACATTCATTTTATCTGATTCGCCTTGAGGCGTTTGATCTACAACAGAACGAGTGTACATATACTTAGGCATCAGATCAGGGTCTTCGGGATACTCTTCAATCCAGCGTTCAGTGTTTATAAAATAATAACCATCTCTATTCTCAAAGAAGCGATACATATTGGATGTGTAAGTAGCAGAGTAAGAGCGTCTTGCTAATAGATGCATTGCTTCCTCAGGCTTGTAATTAGGAATTACAATTGCTTGCTCACCATCAGTCTCATGGATCGTGATATCTTTCTTTGTACCTACGTCTTCAGATTTATAGTAATCATCGAATAGTACTTGTACTTGTTCGTCTACTCTGATATAACGTCTACTACCTTCAGTACCTTCTGCAATACAGCGTCTAACATCATATCTGTCTGACCAGAACTTTCCATAAGAACAGAAGTGAATAACGTATTCTAGCACACTGTCATCATTATTAGCAACAGGCGCAATGTCTTCAATCGTGTATATAAATAAGTCTTCTTCACGCTCATTGTCAAAGAAGTCTTTATATACGATTCTTAATCTTTCTTGACCTCTGAGTGGAAAGTTATAGAACACACCAGTCGCATCAAAAATCTTAGCAGTGCCACGAATGTTACCCTTTACCATAGACTCGGTGATATTCCAAGTATGGATAACTGGCTTCATCTCTATTTCTTTACCTTCTTTTGGAAAAGAAGATATTTTAAAAGAGATTAATTCGTAAGTGCCTGCTAATCTTTTTTCACTAGACATTCAATATACTCTTCAATTCAGTTTCAGTTTGAGAAGAATAGGCTTTATCAATCAGTAAGATGTGTCGCTTATCCTCATTAATTAAAAATTCAAAATCATAATAACGTATAGGGTTCCAATCACTTGCTTGAAAGTCTGGATCTAATGGGCTTGCACCACCGATATTATATGAATCCCTGCTTAGTTTAATATCATCGTCATCTACACTAACATAATATGCAACGTTATCTGAGATACTTGCATTCTGCGTCCACTCAACAACGCCTCTGTCGCTCAGTGTTGTTCCTGTGCTTTCTTCAGCAAGACTACGATACTTGTCTGCGATAAACGGATCCATGTTCGCTTGACCCATAGGCCAGTCGTAATAAGGATCGATAACGTTATTTGCTAAGTAAACTAACCAAGTAAAATTCGCACTACCATAATAATGAAACGCAATCTCATCAGCCTTTTCGCCATCTTTTATTGTGTATGGAAGAAACACTCTAGGGTCAGTCGCAACTTTCTCTAAGAAGCGTACACGGCGTGTTATATCTTTTACTTGCTTACCCTTGTAAGTTATCTCTGGAAAATATCTGAAATACTTTGGCATTGCTTATCCTTGAACGTTTACATCACCAGCGGTGTGAATTGATGCTTCTGTTAACTGCATTGTCATATTGATGAATGACGGCTTACCACCTTTGTTTAGTGTAATACCGTTTGGTGTATAATCTGTTGTGAAACTATTAATCATAGCTGGCTTAAAGTAATAGAAGTAATCCTGATCAACACCAGTAAAGAAGATATCTACAATACTTGGATACTTTAGAAGACCACGAGAAATAGCGGTTGTTCCTTGTCTATCATAAGCAGGCAACATCTTACTACGAATATAATTAATTAGGTTCTTTAATGTTTCTGCTTCTCTTTCATTAGTAGGTGACATAGACCAATTGAATGTATGGGCTTTTAAGTTGACACCTTCGAAACGAAGTGTTACGTGTGGATTAACTGCGGTTCCTGTAGATACATCAACAGCGGCGGCAACGCCACCGATTCCAATATCGTCTAATGCGTTACGACCAACAAATGCACTAGCAGTCTTTAACGTAGATAGTAATCCACCAGTTGCTTGTTCAACATTACCTTCTCTTGCGGCACCATCTGCATTATTAAAAGCACCACCAGCTAGGTTTGCGGCATCAGCGGCGGCTCCTCTACCTTTACCAGCTAAAGCATCAGCGGCTAAAGCGCCCATCGCACCCAATTCGAATGGGTTGATCTGTACAGAGTACGTGTCTTGTAAGTTAGAGGGAATAGGTAATACGACACTTGCGTCTGTATTCTTGTTTACCTTCTGCCCAATAACGCCAGCGGTTGGGTTATAGCTATAGTCTCTAAAAACTAACACCATATTATGTGCCGACTGTTTAGCAGGATAGACGTATCTACCTACTATGTTGTTAGCGTTACGACTATTCGCCATAACTGTTTCTGGTGATTCAGCCATTCAAAAAATCCTTATAAATAGTTCTACAACTATTATTTATACGTAGGATCAAGATCGGTTTATTATGGCTAAGTATTATCAGGGCAAGTTCAAGCCAAAAGCGCCACATAAGTACATGGGCGATCCTACTAACATTATTTATAGAAGCGGATGGGAATTCAAACTGATGAGATATCTGGATTCTCACCCAAAAGTTTTAGAATGGGGTAGTGAAGAATTGATAGTACCATATCGCTCACCTATTGACGGAAGAGTGCATAGATACTTTCCAGACTTCTTAGTGAAACAGATAAATAAGAATGGGATTAAAGAGACAATACTTATAGAGGTAAAACCAAAAGCGCAGACTGTGCCACCAGATATATCGAAGAAAAGCACTGGCAAAGGAAACGTGAGTAGAAAGTATATCAATGAGGTTAAGACTTGGGGTATCAATCAAGCCAAGTGGAAAGCCGCAGAAGATTACTGTAAAGATCGTGGATGGAAATTTCAAATAATGCATGAGGGACATTTAGGGATAAAATGATAAGCACTATATCTAATGGTTTCGCTAAAGGGCAGACAATGTTCTTTAGATTTCTTGCTGATACGTTTTTCGCAAAGCGTTATGGGCATAGAGCAGTTGTACTTGAAACTATTGCGGGTGTACCAGGGATGGTTGCTGGCATGTGGATACATTTAAAGTCTTTGAGAAAAACAAAGATTGGTTACGGTCCACAGATTAGAGAATTACTTGCTGAGGCGGAGAATGAGAGAATGCATCTCATGTTCTTTATTAAGATAGCAAAGCCTAATATTATTGAGCGATTACTAATCTTAACAGCACAGATAATTTTCTGGCATTACTATTTGATATTGTATATATTCTTCCCTAAGACTGCACATAGAATGGTGCATTACTTTGAAGAAGAAGCGGTAAGAAGTTATACAAGCTATTTAGAAATGATTGAAGCGGGTGATATAGAAAACATACCTGCGCCAGAGATGGCAATAGCTTATTACGAATTAGAATCAGATGCATTATTGAGCGATATGATTATAAAAGTTAGACAAGATGAAATGCATCACTCAGAAGTTAATCACAGGATGTCAATATGAACTACAAGGGTAACAAAGTCGAGTGCTTGACACAGACAAAGAAACACCTCATCGATAAGCAAACGAAAAGGTCTGAAGCGAGAAAAGCTAAAGCATCTGCTGGTTACATTAACATGCGAATGGAACAACTTGCCGTTGAGAGAGATAACCCACATAACAGTGAGATTGACTCTAAGTGGTACAACAGAATAATTCAGGAGTTGGACTGGGCACAGCAAGCAATTAATAAGACAGCCCAACGAAACTGTTTTATGGAGAAAGAATAAATGTACGAATATAGAGCAAAACTAACTAAAGTAGTTGACGGCGATACAGTAGACGTTGACATCGATCTAGGCTTTGGTGTCTGGCTGAAAGATGAACGTGTACGTATCATGGGTATCGATACACCAGAATCAAGAACACGTGATAAAGTAGAAAAGGTATTTGGACTTGCATCTAAGTACAGACTAAAAGACTTATTGGCAAAAGATTGTATTCTAAAGACGTTTGCCGCAAAAGATGGCGAAGATATGAAGGGTAAGTTTGGTCGTATTCTTGGCGACTTCATTGCACCCGACGGTCGTATGATTACAGATATTATGATTGAAGAAGGTCATGCTGTCAAGTATCACGGTCAAAACAAAGCAGACGTTGAGAAAGATCACTTAATTAACAGAAACAGATTGATGTCTGAAGGTGTAGTAGATCCTAAAGACGTTCAAAAAGCTGAAGAAAAGATGAAGTAATATATGGCAATTCTATTTGACGAAATTCTGACTAAAGGTGTCCGTGCTGGACAAATACCTGCACGTGAGACAAAAGCACGTTCTTGGTATAGAGACACAGCACGAACATACACACGTGTGAATGAGCGTAAGCTTATGCGTGGTGATACTGATCGTCTTACAGCAAGACCGTTAGTTGGTCAGATGTACCTATTTAATTATGATGCCAAACACAAAGCAACACTACCATACTTTGATAGATTTCCATTAGTCTTCCCTTACAAAAAAGTAAAGGGTGGGTTTATGGGAATCAATCTTCACTACTTACCACTGACACTACGTGCGCAGTTGATGGACTCTCTATATGAAGTCTCTAGCAACACACGCTACGATGAGTCAACGAGATTACGTATTAATTATGACATTCTTAGCAACGCATCGAAGTTCAGATACTTCAAGCCTTGTGTAAAACACTATTTAACATCACAATTAAGAAGCCGCTTCTTGTACATCTATCCATCTGAGTGGGACATTGCATTGTTCTTACCATTAGAAAGATTCCAAGGCGCAAGCAAGTCTACAGTATTTGCGGATTCACGGAGAGCAGTCTAATGGCATTTAATATATCAGAATTTTCATCTCAAGTAAATACTAGAGGAATTGCACAGACAAACCTATTCTACGTAAGAATTATATTGAACCCATCGTTGAGTTTCTTAGATGAGAACTTTCCAAGCAGAGAGTTATCATTCTTTTGTCGTGCAGTAGCACTACCAGATATCGCAGTAGGCGCTACTCCATTTAAACCAAAAGGATTCGGACCATCTGAACAGCGACCAACGACATTCGACTATGCACCTATAAACACTGGGTTCATGGTTGATAGTGAGTTTGGCGTACAGAAGTTCTTTCACAGATGGATGCAAGAGATCGTAAACTATGATGTGTCAGGCGGCTACTTCAGCGAAAGTCCATCTGCGTTACTACCATTTGAATTTGGTTACAAAGATGAGTACGCATGTTCTATGGAAGTCATTCAGTATTCTGGACCAACAGAGAATAAGTTCTACACATATAAGTTTGGTAACGTATATCCAATCTCTATAGGATCGATCAACTTGTCTTGGGAGAACGCCGCAGAAGCAATGACGTTGCCTGTGACGTTTGCATTCGATGAGTTAACAGTAGATGGTACAGTTCAAGGAACAGTAACAGGTGGTGCAAGAGGCGTTAATGGTATTCTATCATTCTTATCATCACTAAATACTATAGGACAGGCTGTTTCTAATATACGTAAACCTAGAAACATCCAAGACGCTATTAACCAATTTACTAATATCAACACGATATTGGGTTCATTATAATTATATTATAGGAGTATATTATGCCTTTACCAAAGATTGACCAACCGTTATTTGAATTGACTATCCCCTCTAATGGTGAAACAGTAAAGTTTAGACCGTTCACAGTAAAAGAAGAAAAGATTCTTTTGATTGCACAAGAGTCCAATGATATCGATCAGGTAGTACTATCGATTAAACAAATTCTTACTAACTGTATACAAGACTACAACATTGATAAGTTAGCAGTATTTGATTTAGAGTATATTCTAATTCAGATTCGCTCAAAAGCAGTTAATAACTTATTGAAGTTTAGAGTTTCGGATCCCGACACAGAAGAGATGGTCGACCTTGAACTAGATATTGATGAGATTGAAATTGTACGAAACGAAGATCACAAGAAAATAATTCGTGTGACAGATACGATTTCTCTATCAATGAAATACCCTTCAATTGATTTTATTAAAGTATTGCGTCAAGGCGAAGATTCAGAAGATCAGTCTGCCGCATTGTTTGATCTAATGCGAGACTGTATTGATACAGTAGTCGAAGGCGAAAGCGTTTACAAGATATCAGAGTTCACAGTTGAAGAAGTAACAGACTTCATTGATACGCTAGACGGCAATGTTCTAAACCTTATTAAAGAATTCTTTGATACAATACCAAAGATGAGATTTGAGACGAAGTACAAACTAAAAGATGGAACTGAGAAAACATTTGTAGCAGAGGGAACAGAAACTTTTTTTATCTAACGCTGAGTCATATAACTCTTGCATCGTACTATAAAATGGTTTTTGGCTTGGCGCAACATCATAAATATCAGATAAGTGAAGTTGAAAGTTTACTACCCTTCGAAAGGGACTTATACTATGAAATGTTGATTGATTTCATTGAGACCCAAAAAGCAGAAGAGAACAAATAGATGGCAGAAGACAATACATTACAGGGAGTGATCGAAAGAATTCGAGCAGAGGGACAACTGACTCGAAATAAAGGCACGAACTCTGTAAAGGTTACTAATGATATACTGAAAACTATCAGTGTAAACATTGAAGGCATGTATAATGTCATGCAGACTAATCTCGCTCTTATGAAAGAGAAGCTTGGTGATCAAGGCGATGATGATCTACTGAGACCTAAAAACACACCAGCACCAGCTGGCAACGATACTCCTGCACCAACACAACAGGGTCCTGATATTGCAGGCGATACTAAAAACACTCTTGCTATATTCGGTGGACTAGGTATTATTGGTAAAGGTATTGCATTAGCACTTGGTGGCGCATTAGGTGTTATTCAAGGGCAACTTATAGCAATTAAAGCTGTCGCTAAAACTCTTACACCTAAAGCTTGGTCCGCTGGACTTGATACTCTAAAGGGTAGGGTCAATAATAGAATAACAGCTTTAAGAACAGGTCTCACTACATCTATAGCGGGTATAAGAGCAAGTGTAACAACAGGTCTAGCAAACTTTGGTGAGTTTCTAAAGATCAATCCAGAAAGTAATCTGGGTAAAGCTATCGCAGGATTCAAATCGTTCTTTGCACCTATCGGAGATATGATTAAAGGTGCCAGCGAAACTCTAAAGGGTATTGTTGGCGGTGAAGGCAAAGGACCTATGAGTAAAATTAAGAACTTCTTGAATATCATGAAGGGCTATTTTACAACTCTAGGTGCTACAGTTGCTGGTGTCGCAAGAATTGTTGGTAAAATATTTGCGCCTATCGCTATTATCGTAACAGCATTTGATGTAGTTAAGGGTGCGATTGACGGTTATGCAGAAGGCGGTATTCTTGGTGGGCTACAAGGTGCGATTGACGGTCTATTCACATCTTTGATCACTAAGCCACTAGATTTACTCAAAGACGCTGTAGCATGGGTCTTAGGAAAGCTAGGGTTTGATGACAGTGCAGAAGCACTCAATTCATTTAGTTTCACTGAACTGTGGACAAGTATGACTGACGCAATATTCGATGGTGTTAAAGACGCTATTAAAGTTGTTACAGACTTGTTTACGTTTGGTGAAGAAGATAAGACTGCACTAGGTCTATTAGGAAAACTCACAGATATAATATATGCTCCAATCAATATGGCAATTAACTTTATTCGTGGATTGTTTGGTTGGAACGAAGAAGGCGCAGAACCATTTAAATTAAACGATTATATTATAGAACAATTTAATGCTGGTATCACATGGGCTAAAGACGCACTTTCAGGTGTGAGTGAAACAATAAGAACTAAGTTCGGTGAACTATCAGAATGGATAACAGGCATTCCAGATAGAGTTACTATGGAAGCTAAGATCATGTACACTAATCTAAAAGCGAAACTTAAGACAGGCTTCTTAATGTTCGGTGAATGGTTTGCAAGTATTCCAGATAGAATTAAACTCATGGCATTAGAAACTATTCGTAGTTTGCCAGGAGGTAGACTAATTGTAGGTGCTGATGATGTTGCTGAAGCAAGAGCGACAGTAGATAACAGAGGCAGTGATTTACAGGAAAGACTTCAAAAGGTAGAAGATGAACGTATCGCTAAACTTGCTGAGTTAGATAAAGAAGCGGCTGGGATGACACAGAACAACGCTACAGTAACTAACAATGGTGGCAATACAAGCAATGCAACTACAAACAACTACTACAGTCAGACAGGAACGTCACAGGCATTAGACCCATCTGATCCAAGAGCATTCGCATTCTAATTTAAGAGAGGGGTGTTTACCACCCCTTTTTGATCCTTGTATCAAAGTAATATTGTTTACATTCTTTAACAGTCTCAGAAATACCTTCTGAAACTTCCTTATCACACAACGCATTAAGCTTCTTTTGATTATCAAAAGCACTAATAGCACCTGCGATAACAATAACAAAAAACACTATATTCATTCTACTCCTTGTAAAGGTTTGTGGTATAAAAAAAGGGGAGCCCGAAGACTCCCCTTTACGCTTAGATGAGAACGTTTAATCGTCAGCTAGACTTTTGAAGAAGTCTAGGTCATCATCGTCATCGGTACTACCCGTTGACGGCAATGCTTCATCATAAGTTGGCGATGGAGCTTCACTCTGCGTAGGAGCAGAACGCTCTTTGAACTTCGGAGTGAAGTCCACCGCCGTATCGTCATCCTCGGCAGTCGTTGTGGGTGCGTGTTGACTGCCATCAAGTGCTAGAACTTTATAAAGTTTTGCTTTAAGTTCAGAGTAAGACTTGAAGTTTTTAGGTTCAACGATTTCTTTAAGAGAATGCTGGCTCTGCCATACTTTCTCTAATGCTTCATCATCTCCAGAAAGAGTACTAGTCTCTTCGAAAGAAGATGGTTCGTAAGTGCGGTACCCACCATCACCATTACGACACTTGAGTTTGAAGTTAGCGCCTTCCCAGAAATCAAATGGGTTGATTGGCGATTCATCTTCGAACTCTGGGTTCATTGCGGCATTCAACTTGTCGAAGATTTTCTTACCAAACTTGTACTTGAAGACTTTGCCTTCGTTCTGAGGATTGGTAGGATCTTTGACAACAAAGATGTTTGCGTGATAAGAAAGCCTACGCTTTTGCTTACGTGCGATATCTTTGTTTGAGTCTACACCCGAATTCCACAATTGAGAGTTATACTCTGACACTGGATCGTCTTGACCAATAGTAGTCAAAGAGTTTTCGATGTACCAGCCACCAGGACCTTGAAAGCCATGATCGAATACTCGAACGAATGGCAAATCTTCTTCTTGGGGTGCTGGCAAGAAACGAATAATAGCATAGCCATTGCCTGCTTTATCGACTTCTAGTTTCCAGTAGTCATCGTTATTATTATTTGAGGTGTTGTTATCCAACTTTTGAAGTTGCTGATTTAGCTTATCAAAGCTAGATGAACGAGCCTGTTTAAGGGCGGCGAATGATGTAGTCATATGTATTCTCCTATGTATGACGGTTTATTTACGATTTATACGATGTATATTATCATGTTTCGATGTATTTGTCAAGTAATATTTTCCTCATTTTTTGTTTATCATAATCTAAGAAAGGTCTGTACTTCCTGACAAGTTTATTTATATCAGGAAATACTATGGTGTCAGAAATATTCTTCTCCCAATGACCTATACAGTTTGTTATATCACAGATCATGACAAGCGTTTCAAGGCTAATATCATTCATCATATACAATTTTAACAGTCTTGGATGCTGACCATCGTGAACAACAAAGTTGTCATTGAAGTCATCATCGAGGTTAATTATATCAGACTTAAACTGATAAGTCAAGGACTGTTTTCGCTTTATCCATTCTTTATAAATGGATTCAGCTTTATCATCTAGTAACTCACCCGCCCACGCATTAGGGTTTGCAAGCATGTTAGCTAGAATAATATCTTTTGCTTCCTTCTTTTTCGATAGTTTGTAAAAGAAGAATTTGTCTTTTCTGTTTTCAAAAGACATTGCGTTAGCTTTGACTTTGCCATTATACTTGAAAAAGTCATAGTTCGATGTGAAGTGCCTCTTCAATGCAAGATAGTAAACATAGATGTCAAACGCATCTGTGGTGCTATACATTGTCATTAGATTGGCAACTTCGCTTGTCGTTCTATCATATTCAATTCCTCGGCTTCATCGTGTATCTTTGCTTTCAGAACAGGCGATCTGCGAATAATTTCACCAACCACTTCAATCTCGACTTCGTTCTTTTCTGCATACTCAATAACCGCATCAATGTAGGGTATACCTGCTTTGATATACTGTTGTATTTCTCGCATAATTCGTTCTGAATTTAATTCTTTCATATGTCTAGTGCTTCCCTTATCTCCATTTTTTTGTGATCCCTGCCCATTCGATATGCATATATAAACAACTGTGTTTCTTTGAGGCTGTCTGTCATTGCAATATCACCAATATACACTATACTGTCTCGTATGTCAAGACCATATGTGTTACCACGTACACCAGAAAACGCATTCATATAATTTGAAACCCCAATGCCCAGTTTTCTGCGGCTGATTCTGCATAGTGTAGAGACTTACCTGGAAAGGATTTCTCTATGACGAACAGACCGTTGTTATCGTAAACTTTCATTACGTAACAATCATTTTCTAAAACTACATCGGCTCTGACATTATAGTCAGCACCTTCTTTGAAATATGATGAAATAACAGACATGTGCTTACTCCCTATTTAATTGATTAGAACTAAAGTATAACAGGAGTAAGCGCAGTTGTCAAGACTTTTAAACAGGATTTATCACATAATGCACTAGCAATACTAGAGCAACAGATGCGCCAAGTCCAACCATCATCTTACCAAAGTCTTTCGCAACTAATGGGAATACACTCTTGGTCTTTTGCTTACCAAAGTATGTAGCCATTGCGAGTTCACGTCCAGCAAGTAGACCGACGAAGACCCAAGTAGTAGACATAGGAATGTCATTGAGTTCTTTGAAGAAGTATAGACACAGCCAGTAGAACAGATCGATCAGTGTCGCACTTCGAACATAACGAGTGTTATGCTTCTCTAGTACAATCTGTTGGATCTTACCGCCACGCTCTCTAAACATGAAGAACAGCCCTGCTACGAAAACAGCAGAGATCATAATCATCAAGTCTACAGGAACTACACGTGGCAAGAATACTGCGATGTTTGCCATGTCATGTGATAACCAAGTCCACCACAATCCACCAGTTGCAAACCATTGAGCAATACGCCAATACTTTTTGTTATCTTCAGATACAGGCTTTGTTTCATCGAACCAATGACCCGCATACTTCGTGATAGCAAACCATATCATATATGCAAAACCTGCGGCTACACCATACCCCATGATCGATTTCATAAGCATTTTCTCCAACACGAAAGTTGAAGCAAATACTGATAACACCAAGAATGAAGTAGATACAGGTACACCAAGTCTAGTCAGTGCAACAAGAATGGCTGGAGCGGCGGCATGATACCATTGCACTTCTTGCCATGGGATTTTGTTTAGTCTGCCGTAACTAATGTCACCGCCATTGACTGACCAACCATACCAAAGCGTTGCAAGTAGTACTGCACTTGCGGCTGCCCATAACGTCTTGTAGTTGAAACGCTCATTGTTAGATGCCATCCAAGTACCGAGCGTCTGTACTGAATCATTTGCAATTACCGCATAAGCGGCGAATAGGAACCCAACTGCGCTCCATAGTGTCAACATTTCCATATCTCTTACTCCTTTGTTTGATGGCTTTACCCCATCGCTCACAAAAAAGCGCAGGCACGATTGCCTACGCTATTAGTATCTATAAAGATGTTTTGATTGTAATATACTTCTTAGAAGTTGAAGGATGCACCAACTGCTGGTGTAAATTCTTCGCTATCAAGGTTGTATGAGCCTTCTGCATATAGACCCATGCCATTGATTGTAGTTGTATAACCACCACCAACGTTTTGCATCATGTCGCTATCGTCACCATTGACGAATGCTGTCAAGCCCATAGCAGTCACATCAGCTTCAAAGCCATATGATTCAGCTTCTACTTCGTATGTGCCTGTTACACCGAATCCAAATTGATTCATTGCATAACCTGCATGTGACAATAGGATCATCTCTTCGCTATTCATGTTGTAGTCGATACCTGTACCGATTTCAACACCACTGGTTGCTAGTGAGTATGTCGCTTGCACATTTTCTACATCTGTGATGTCTTTAGTCACATCTGTCAAACCTACTAGTAGACCTACGCCTGCTACTGACACTTTAATGCTTTCGCCATCATCATTTGGGTTAGCAAGTGTTGTTCCACCTACGCTATCAGTTTTGCCACCGAAGTCACCCATCAGATCACCTTGATCTCCATAAGAAACAGCAACGCCAGCTACTACAGTACCTAGAGAATAGCTGTCTACTTTTACAACATCATCTTTTACAACTAGACCGAGACTTGCAATGCCTGTTGTTGCTGACATGTCAATATCAATTGTTGTTCCTGCCACGATATCATCTGCGGCGTTTTGTGTAAGGTCTAGACCCAACTCTACATCCAAGTCAGCGGACATTGCTGTTCCCGCTAGTGCGAATGTTGCTACTGTTGCAAGTAGTATCTGTTTCATTTAAAAATCCTTTCCTATAATTGAAACTTAAAGTGCGACTTTTCTGTTGCTAAGTAAGTCGCCAACTCCCTGTGATTATGCCGCTAGGGCGAATCCAGAAGGTGCTATATTATCATTTGCACTTATTGATTTTGACTGTCTAACGTAAGTCACCACGGTAATCTACTCTCATCTCTACAAGTCTGTCGATTCCTACTTCAGCCCCATCATAAACATACTGTCGCTCATAGGTTGCGATCCTACAAGACTTACTGACGCCTTCACGTTCTCAGTATGTTTATGGTGGAGCTGTCGGGAGTCGCACCCGAGTCCAGTCCATGCGTTGATTTGTATCAACAATTACAAGTCTATTTATAACATGTTTGCTACTTTTTGTCAAGTACTTTTTTCTTCGGTTTATCCTTGTGCTTATCTTGCAACACTTTTTTACCGAAGATAGCATCCCAACCATCAGCATAGGATTGCTGATTTACGCTTCTAGGCTTATCGCCTTTTCCACCATGCCATTGCTTACTCATTTATTTCTGGTATCTCTGGGAACAAGCAATGCTCTACAAAGTTATCTACATCTTCTTCACTCAAACCCAAAGACTTCATTACACGTGGAGTATGTGGATTCTGTTTCTGAAAATGTGCATAACGATTGTGTGCTTTGATTACTAAATTTTCTTGTGAGGTTCCTGTGTAACGAGGAAGTTCAAATAGATAATGATCTAAGTTTGTTTCTACAATACCTGATAGTTGATCGATCTCAAACGTATCTCTCACATTACCAGCGGCGATGATATCATCACTAAAGATTGCTTTACCCCAATCAGGCATTTCACGTTCACGCTTCCAGTTTAGTTGCTCTGCCTCTTTAGCAAAGTACTTAATCATATCATGTTCAGCATTAACGCTTGGTGAGAAGTCATGGAATGCACCAGTGATCTTATTCTTACCTGCAATCACATCATACCCAAAGATAGGCGCATCACTTGTAAACGTAGGGAATACGCATACGTGCATCATCCACAGACCTTTAGTGTCTCTTACATCTACTACATCAACGTGCGCTCTACGAAAGTATGGTGATTGCCATACACGATTGACCCACCCATTCTCTGGTTGATTGAACTCTTCCATTCCTGGTTCATCGTCTTCCCAACCAGCTTCATCGAACTTGTGAATAAACATATCTTTGATATCAATAAGTCTATCCCAGATCGATGCCTCATCCTCAACGACTAACATTCCGTCAGCCCCTAGTTTTACTTCACTCATACTAACTCCTCAAAAAGTCTAATAGCGTATTCGAAACAGATATTGGCTTCCACTGCCATATCATCAATTAGTAATTCTCGTAAAGACGCTTTCAGTTCTTCTTTGTTCTCAAACTCATACATCAGACCTGCGCCTGGTACTTTCTTTGAGATCATCGCCCCTCCATACATATCACCAAAGTGGCGCACATACATATGCGCTGTTAACGCATCGAGGTCTTCTGCTTTCTGTAAGTTCTCTACGTGAGTTACATACTCTGCTGTTGTTCTACTTATATTAACTGGGTCAAAAACAAACCCGTATTGCTCTTCTAGTTCTTGCATATCTAATCGCATACGACTAGCACGAAACACGCCCCAATAGCTTGTAGGAAGCCCACACGTGCGTAAGCTTGCTTCTAGTACATTGTACATATAGAATTGATTAGTAAGATATCTATAATAGAGTTCTGGCTCTATCTTTCCGCTCATTAAGATTGAAGCGAATTCTCTTCGTTCAGCCTTCTTGTGGTTATCCCACGTTAGTTCTTTTAGGTTCATGTTCTCTTATTTCTTTCCTCAGTTGGCTACTGGAGACGCTATCAACATCTTCATATTTTATTAAATCAAAATCTGCATTTGATCCACTTATCACATTAGAAATACGAGGTACTTGCATAACAATGTAATCACCGCCCAGAGTATATCCTTCGTGTTCTAACGATGCTCTAATTAGATGTGCGGTTTCTTCGAAGTCATAGACGACCTCGTCTGCGTTTTTATCTAACGCCTGACAGAGTATAGTTACTTGACCATACTCTTCGATTGATTTTTTGAATAGACTTATGTGACCCTCATGCCAAGGTTGCCATTTACCAATGAGCAAGGCAGAGGGTTTAATAGTATTAAATTTTTTCATCATGTTCATCCTATAGTGTTCACTTGCTACGACCAGTTAGTTTATCTAGTCTTTTTAGCCTTCTCAGATTTAATCCATTTTTTGGCTGTAGCGTTATCTGGCTCTGCATTCACAAACTTAGTGATCTCTCTATAGGCACGGGTCGTTTCTTTTTGATAGTCTTTGCCTTCAGAGTTATCTACAACAGTGAACTTTTGCTTTCCAAACATAGTCTGAAAAGAACCGATATTCTTCTGAACTGTAGTCCAGTACTTTTCTACTTCATCAGCAGGAAGTGTTCTTGCTCTTGCTTTATTACGTGCTTGTGCTGTAGCTAAGTCAGTGTTAACGAAAATCATTGCGACATCGTAACCCAACTTTTTCAATTCTTTGGCTTGCTTCGTTAGCTTTGCTGTGTCTTTACCTGTACCATCGATGCATAGACCTAAACGACCTTTTATGTACATCGCTTGCTTAGTTGCTGTTAACTTCTTGGCTTTGCCTCGTAACTCTTGACCTTGAACAGAGAAGATGTTATCTGGATCCATTTCCATACCAGCTTTCTTCATAGCTGATTCGAATGCATCATCAGAGTTTACAACTTTAAATCCAAGTGCTGGAAGTCCAGTCTTACCTACGATGAATGATTTGCCTGAGCCAGGTCCACCAGCTAAGAACACTGCTTTAAAGATAGCAGGATCATTTACACCTTCTTCAATTTGTTTTTCTTCTTTAAGATAATTTCCGAGCGATAACACTTTTAAGCTTCCTTGTGAATTAGTATAATAGTCTTATTTATAAAAAATGTGAGTGTCAATTCTGACAGTCCGTGAGTAGCTTCTCTTCCAATAAGGATTAACATAAGAAGCATGATACATGATTGCACCGTCTGTAAAGTCTTCTACAACGCCATAGTTCGCCATTACCTCATGAGCAGTAGCTTGAACTTCTTTCCACTGTACTTTATCACGTGGCTTATCACTCTTACCATCGCAGTACCAAGAGAACTGGCACTTATTACGAATGGGATTACCATTACTATCTAGGTGTGCTTGATAGACTACATCACACACAGTAGATGGGTAGTTCTTATGCATCACCCTATTAATAGTTACATTGCCTACAGCACGTTGTCCTAGCTTACTGTCACTACGTGCCTCATGATATATGTTCATAGCAAGACAATGATGTTGTTCTGCATATTCTAGTAAGTTGTTTTCTGTTTCTATTTCTTGCACCTTTGCATAAGCAACGTGAGCAATTGAATAGATCATAACAGCACTTAGTGTACCACTCAATATGTTAGATAGTTTCATTGTATACCTCAATCCGATTCATTTCTATCTCTATAAAGTCATTATACTAATAAACCATATACGTGTCAAGGGCTAATTAGGATTATCACCAAACAAAAAAAAGACGCTCCGAAGAGCGCCTAAAGTTGAGAGAGGACCTTTCATTAAGGGGAAAAGTCATAAAACCTATTCT